>ULMV01046807.1_pt1 | contig 13822 bp, 13 predicted proteins | sample 1951751 | NCBI WGS metagenome assembly ULMV01 (sample SAMEA4835560, study PRJEB28245) | human gut metagenome | biome: gut microbiome; material: fecal sample | place: Denmark | collected 2008 | reverse complement strand
AGGAGATGTAGTTGACTACATAAAAGAAAATGTATAGATTGTTTAAGAACGAAAGGAATTCGTTCTTTTTTTTCTACACAGATTTTTGGCGAAAAAACTTGAAAAAAACGTAAAATAGTATATAATATATCTATAAAAATATGGAGGTTGTTATGAAAAGTTTAGAGGAAAAAATTGGGTACACATTTAAAGATAAAGAATTATTAAAAAAGGCATTAACACATACATCATATGCATATGAACACGGAATTGAAAGTAATGAAAAATTAGAATTCTTAGGTGACAGCATTTTGGAATTTGTTTCAAGTATATATTTATATAATAATTATCCAAATTTAAAAGAAGGAGAAATGACTAAAGTCAGAGCAACAGTAGTGTGTGAGACAAGTTTACACAAAATAGCGCAGATGCATGGCTTTAGTGATTTCTTGTATCTTGGAAAATCTGAAAGGACAACAAACAAAGAAGTTAGACCAGCAATTTTGGCAGACAGTGTAGAAGCAGTAATTGCTGCAATATATTTGGATGGAGGTTTAGAAGAAGCAAAAAAATTCATCATAGAAAATTTAAAAGAACCAATCGAAGTAGCAAGTAAACATGTTGGGCAAAAAGATTATAAAACAGTTTTACAAGAAAAACTTCAAAAACATGGTGAAGTAGAAATAAAATATACAATAATAAACGAAACAGGACCAGACCATGATAAAACATTTGAAGCTCAAGTTGAATATAATGGTAAAAAACTAGCTGTAGGAGAAGGCAAATCAAAAAAACTTGCGGAAATGGAAGCTGCGAGAAAAGCTCTACAAAATATAAAATAAAGAGGTGATAGAATGAAAAAACACTATATAATTCCAATATTTGTACCACATCTAGGATGTCCAAATGATTGTATATTTTGCAATCAAAGGTCAATAAGTGGGCAGCAAAAAATGATAACAAATGAAGATGTAAAGAAAACTATAGAATTTTACTTAGATAATATTAAAGATAAAGAAGCTAAGAAAGAAGTTGCATTTTTTGGAGGAAGTTTCACTGGAATAGAAGAAGAGAAACAAGAAGAGTTTTTAAAAACAGCATACGAGTTTATAAAAGCTGGAAAGATAGATACAATAAGAATATCAACTAGACCAGATTATATAAATAAAAAGATATTAAAAAGGCTAAAAAAATACAAAGTAGAAACAATCGAGCTAGGTGTGCAATCAGCAAATGATTATATCTTAAAAAGAGCAAATAGAGGTCATACATTTGAAGATGTAAAAAAAGCTTCTAAAATGATTAGATGGCGCGGATTCAAATTAGGACATCAAATGATGGTAGGCTTACCAGAAAGCACAAGAATTGATGAAATAAATACGGCAAAAGAACTAATAAAATTAAGACCTAAAATGGTTAGAATATATCCTGTGCTAGTAATAAAAAATACTAGATTAGAAAAAGAATACCTAGAAGGTAAGTACACTCCACTAACAGTTGTACAAGCGGTTGAAACATGTAAAGAATTAGTATCTATGTTTAATCAAAAAGGAATAGATGTAATAAGAGTTGGATTGCAAAATACGGACGAAATCACTGACCCTAATATAGAAGGAAGCGAAGTTGTAGCAGGTCCATATCATCCAGCATTTAGACAATTAGTAGAATCTGGTTTATGGTGTGATACAATTCTTGCTAAAATAAAACAGTTAAATGTTAAAGTAAAGAAAGTAGAAGTAACAGTTAATCCACAAGATGCAAATAATGTTATTGGACATAAAAGAGAAAATATAGAAAAACTTAAAGATATGTATACATTAGACTTAATTGTTAAACAGGATAAAAATATAAAACCTGGAAAGCTAGAGATAAAAGTACTAGAGAAATATCCTGAATTTTTAGAAGATTATAAGTAAAAGGGGAATTTTATGGAGAAAAACAAAAGAGTAATAAATATATTATTAATAGTAATTGTAATATTAGTTGTTGTTGGGTGTGTGCTAGGATTTGTGTATTTTACTAAAGAAAAAACAAAACCTATAATAGACCCAGAAGAGAAAAAGGCTATACAAAACCAAGAAAAACTTTTTTCATTAGAAACATATCCTAGAATAGATGGTTCAACAGTTACATTACCACTTGCAGAAGCATTCAAGGCAGATTTTACAGGAACAGATATAAAAGATGTTGATGTAACACATTCAAAAACTCACAATGCGTATGTTAATTTAATAAATGGAGACACAGATTTAATATTAGTAACATATCCATCAGATGATGAACAAAAATTGGCTAAAGAAAAAGGTGTTGAACTAGAAATAGTGCCTATTGTAAAAGATGCATTTGTATTTTTTGTAAATACAGAAAATCCTGTTGAAAGTTTAACATTGGAACAAATTCAAGGGATATATACAGGAAATATTAAAAACTGGAAAGATGTAGGAGGAGATAATGAAAGAATAGTAGCATATCAAAGACCTGCTAATTCTGGAAGTCAATCAGGAATGTTGTCATTAGTAATGAAAGGAAAAAAGATGATGGACCCAACAACTGAAACTATTTCGCAAACAATGTCTGATATAGTTGATGTCATTTCAGATTATACAAATGGAAAAACTGCAATTGGATATTCATACTATTATTATGCTACAACAATGTATACAAAAGATAAGATGAAATTATTAGGAGTAAATGGAGTAGACCCTACATATGAAAATATAAAAAGTGGGCTATATAGTTTACAAACAGCATATTATGCGGTTATTAGAAAAGATGAAGAACAAAATAGTGATGCACGCAAATTACTAAATGCAATGAAATCTGAAAGAGGTCAGAATGTTGCAAAGGAGGCGGGCTATGTTCAAAACTATTAAGTCTAGAGTAATTTTTGTAATAGTTTTTTGTTTAATTTGCATTGCAATAACAACCGGAGCAATAATATATAAAAATATAGAAATTGATGAAACAGAAGGAGCAAAAAAAGAAGAAGCGCGTTTACAAGAAGATACAGTAAAGGGAGTCAATTTAAAGGGAACATATAATCAAAACGATTTAAGTATCAGTGAAAAAAGGGCTACAAAAGAAAAAATTGAAATTACTTTTTGCCAAATTGATGGACTAAAAGATGCAGATATGCAGAACAAAATTAATAAGGAACTTGAGGTTGTTGCGATTAACTCATATAAAGAACAGATAAGTGATTTAGATAAAGTTTTAAATGTGTTTGTTAATACGACTAATTATTCAAATTTTGCGAATGTACTTTCATTTTCAGTAGATTATACCTCTAAAATAGATGATAATGGGGATGGATTTTATCAAGGTCATAAATTCTTAAATTATGATTTGACAACAGGAGAAAAAATAACATTTGATAAATTATTTACTTCAAATGCACCCATAGAAGAGATTTTAAGAAAATCTTCATATTATAGTTTGGTACAAAGAAATTTGCAAAACAATTTATCAGGTGATATGGTTGTATCAAATTATGGAGATGTTGAAGATGATGTGGCACTAATTATTGATAAATATAAAAAAGGTAAAATAACAGAATTTTATTTTTCTCCAACTGAAATATTTATACAATATGATAATGATACTTTAATAACCATAAATATGCAGGAGTATTCAGATTATATTGCAATATATAACAGATATTTAACTAATGAATCGATTTATGAAAAGAATGATATAGGAAATAAAAATTTATATACTTTAGCAGAAGATTATAGAAAAACATATCAATATTCAGATTATGAGAAAGAAAGTAATTATTTTATAGATGTAAATATGCTTGTAGTTACGGGAAAAGAAGATATAGCAGTTGAAACATTTAAACAACAGAAAATTAATCAAATAGAAAAGGAAATAGAAAATATAAAACATCTTGCATATCAAAATTCAGATAATTTCTATATACTAAATTATAATATTTATGTATTTGCAGCAGATGATAGCGGTTTAGGACAGACATATTTACAATGTACAACAAAAGGAAATACTTATGAAATGACAGTTCATGATTTTGAAGAAAATGTAGAACCAATAATTATAAAAACAAATAGAGAATATTCAGGTGGAGATATTCCAGAATATATATATGATTTTACAGATATACTAAAAGTAGGACCACAAAATATTGACGAATATTTTAATCCGGAAACAGGAGAAAAGATAGTTATTTAGAATAAAATCACTCGATATTACAAATAATTGTAATAAGGGTGATTTTTTTATGAACAAAATTAATGTAAAAAATGAAATAATAAACATATCAGGAACAATATTAGGGGCAGCAATAATGGCATTTGGAACATCAGCTTTTTTATTGCCAAATCAATTGTCATCAGGAGGCTTATCAGGTGTTGCAACTATAACATATTATTTATTAAAAATTCCCATGGGTGCGATGATAATGGCTTTAAATATCCCATTATTTATATTAGCAGGATATAGACTGGGAAAGGAATTTTTTGCAAAATCATTAATAGGGACAATTAGTTTATCAATTTTTATAGATATATTTGACAAATATCCGCCTGTAACTACAGATAGATTTTTAGCTTGTATATATGGTGGAGCTTTAATAGGAATAGGAACAGCAATTATATTAAAAGTAGGGTCATCTACTGGTGGGACAGATTTAGTAGCAACAGTAATAAAAGGGTATAATCCATATATATCTATGAGTAAATATTTGATAATTATGGATATAGTTATAATTTCTCTAAATGTATTATTTTTTAAACATATTGAAATTGGATTATATTCTGCAATTGCTATTTATTTATATGGGCAAATGATTGATATAATATTTGAAGGAGTATATTATACAAAATTGTTATTTATAATTTCAGATAAAAATGACGAGATAGCAAAAGAAATCAGCAATGAAGTTAAAAGAGGGGTAACAGGACTTTACGGAAAAGGAATGTATAAAAGTAAAGATAAATTAGTATTAATATGTGCAGCTTCGAGAAATGATACTGCAAAGATAAAAGATTTGGCTAAAAAAATAGATGAAAAATGTTTTATAGTCATTACAAATGCTAGGGAAGTACTTGGAAAAGGATTTAAAGAAGTATAATAAAAGTGGCTTAATAGAATAATGCCACTTTTATGTTTTTGTAATCATTTGACCAGAGACTACATTTGCTTTTACATTTAAATGAAAATTAGCTGTTGGAAATTTTTCTTTCCAATTATAATTTTCCCATTCATTTTTTGTATTAAAATGAGAAAGAGCTTTGTTAGAGAAACAATCAATATCTGTATTTAATTCTTTAGAGATTTTATTAAAATAATTATTTAATTCTTCTTTAAGATAATCTTCGGTAGCCGTAGAAAATTTATCTAAAGTAGAAGTTTTTTCATATTCAATATTTTCTTCTAAAGTTAAGATAGAAGCTTGTACATTTACATCAAGATAAATATTAGGAACATTGTTATCAATGTCAACAGTGAACTTGGATTTTTTTGAGGGAACAATGTTGAGCTCTACTTTTTCTTTTTTATTTTTATCATAAGGATTGTCAATAGATATTATAAATGAACCTACATTATTTTTTATTAAAAGATGGCATATAGTTTCTGTGGCCGTAAGCTCTCCACATAATTTATCATTATCAAAAACAGCTACGCCAATATTTTCTGTACCACGTTTGCCTTGGATAGAGCTTGAACCAGCAGTTAAATTATCAGGATTTGTTATAATATTTTCATTCTTTTCGGATGAAATATATTCAGAAGGATCATCTGAACCAGAAGATGACTCTTGTTTATTACGAGCACTATCATTAAGACCGCCTAAGGTTGCAGTACCGTCGCAAGAGTCTACAGAAAGAGTATTAAAAAATTCACCAACTGTTGAATTAGAAAAATATCCTGTAAACTTATTTGTAATTGAAAAAGTTGCATAATAATTTGTAGTTATTTTTTCAAGATTTGGTTTTAAATTTGAAAGATAATCATATGCATGACAAGTACTAATTATAAGATTTGTAGTAGGCCTGAATTCTTCTGTATTAAGTAAACTATAAATTTCAGAGGAAATACCATTTTTTGCGTATTCTTCAGAAAAAATTACAGCACCACAATGTGCTAAATTTATTTCTTTTCCCATATAACTATTTAATAAATTCAAACATCCGTAAATAGAATCGGCTTCGCCAGAAACAAAGATAAGATTATTTGATTCATCAGAAGAACCACTATTTGGTGAAAAAGAATCAGATCTAGTAAACTGAGCTGTGAGTTTTATGTCTGCATTTTCACCAACGTCAACTCCTAGAGCTAATACATAAGCTAGATTGGTTAAATTGTGCGAAGTATAAGAATTGGAAAAAGCACTTATAAATATAGCTAGTAAAATTAGAAAAATTATGATATTTAATGCGTTTTTACTCGTGATAACCACCTCCTGATAGCTTTTTTTATAGTTGCAAAAAGTAATACTATAAAACTAATTCCAATTACTAAAGTAAAGAAAGAATATTTATACACTATGTTTGAATAATATGTGGAAATTGCATAATTCTTGGGCCATAAACTAACGCAAAAAATGCAAATAGCAATTAAAAAACTTAGAAAATTAGCACTTTTAAAATGAGTGATTTTTTTCAAAATATTAGTTGAAAATTTTAAGGTAATTCCTAAATAACTCATAAAAGCAATTATCCAAATAAGCAAGTATATTGAATCAGGTTTTCTAAAAAAGGAACCGAATTTTACATATTTGGTAGCAGAATACAATGGGAGTAATTCATCAGTTTCTACGAAGCCACTAAACATGAATAGTATTGTGGAGACACTAAGTAATAGGAATATTGCCGATAGTATAATTGCTGTGACAGATACTTTTTTTATATCTTCAGGCTTTTTTAGAATTGGTGGCATAAAGTAAATATATGCAAGTGTCTGAAATGCAAAAATATTTGCCAAACCGCTAATAAATGTTGTAAATAAACCATTTCCAAAAATCGGATAAATTTTATCAACCTCATAATATGGAATATCTGCTAAAAATAAAATTAAAGTACTAACAATTAAAAAAGGAAAAAATATAAAAATACTTCTATATATTGCATTATGTTTCATACTACACGATAAAACAGCAGATATCAGAAATATTAATATAATGTAAAAAGGTTTAGACATGGGAAAATATATAATTTGCAAAAATGAGGAAAATAAATGCAATAATATTCCAGACCAAAATACGAAATATATGATATATGCAATTCCGATAATCCATTTTAAAATATTTCCACCAAGATAATCTGAAATATCTATTATATCAAATGTTGGAAACTTTTTTAGAAAATAGCAAATCAAACATGTATAGCAGATTACAATTATGCTTATATAGAGTATGTTTAGCAATGAAGCAGAAGAAGTTAAATTTATAATTGATTTTGTAACATTTAAAATTATAAGATTAAATGTAATAGTTACTAATAATGCTATAGCTTCTTTATTTCCTATCCTTGTATTGTTCATATAAAAAATCCTTTCAATGAAAAAATATTCCTACATATTATTTACAAATATGTAGGAAATATACATTTTAAATATTAAGTTTGAAAATTGAAAACGCAAAAAATATGTAAGCATATCTAAGAAATTTCTTTTTCATTAGATGAGATTGATAGTATTCATAAAATGACTTTAATGCACTTAATTTATCTGTTATTGTTATAACATAACTTTCTTTATATTTAGGAAATTTGAAAAATGTTACAGGCCACATGTGTTTTAAGATAATATCTTGTTCTTTTTCATTAAGATTGCAAATTTTTAAGGCATTTTCTAATGCAATTTGTGGATGCTTAAATGCATGCCAACCATTTAACATTTTTTTAGAATGTCTCCAATCATATAAAAATAAATCATGCAAAACTGCTGCTCTTGCAACCGATATATAATCCCAATTAAGTTTTTTGCAAAAAAGATAAGACCAATAAGCTACTTCGAGACAATGGTCATAACAATCAGTGTCATAATGTTGCTTATATTTTTTCATTTGCAATATTGTTGGATTATAAATTAAATCTTTAGTTATTTCATAAAATTCTTTATTCATATTTATTTTATCCTTTATTTATAATTTATACTTTCTATTATATATTATTTTTTGGTATTTGACAATACGCAGGGTAATCTGTTTTGTTGACTTTTTATATGACATAATATATAATTTAGAAAAAATTGGGAGGAATATATGAGCTTTAGAATAATATATGGAAGAGCAGGAACAGGAAAGAGTGAATACTGTTATAGAGAAATTGCTCAAAAAATAAAAAAAGAAAATAAAATATTAATAATTACACCAGAACAATTTTCATTTACAGCAGAAAAAAAATTGATGGATGCGATTGATACACAAGCAGTGTTTAATGCAGAAGTAGTAACATTAAGTAGAATGGCATATAGAGTAATAAGTGAAATTGGAGGAAAAAACGAAACCAATTTAAGTAAATGTGGAAAGGCAATGCTCATATACTCAATATTAAGCAATAATAAAAACGAACTAAAATTCTTAGGAAAAACAGATGAAAATGTGGACATGCTTGATACTGCAATAACTGAATTTAAAAAACATGGAATTAGTGTAGAACAACTAAAACAAGAAATAGAAAACCAAGAGGACATCTATTTAAAAAATAAGTTACAAGACCTAAACGTAGTATACAGTGGGTTTGAAGAACAATTAGCAGGAAAATATATTGATGAAACAGATTTATTAACAATATTAGCAGAAAATATAGACAAAACAGATATGTTTAAAGATGCAGTAATTTATATAGATGAATTTGCAGGATTTACAAGTCAAGAATATCATATAATAGAAAAACTAATACAAATAGCAAAACAAGTAACAATAACAATATGTACAGATGGATTACATGAAATAAAAAATCCAGATACAGACATATTTTATTCAAATGAGGTTACTGTAACTAAACTGTTAGAAGTTGCACAAAATTGTGATGTGAAAATAGAAGAAATAAAGTTAGAAGAAACATATAGATTTAAAAATTCGGAATTGAAACATTTAGAGAAAAATTTATATGAAAACAAACCACAAAAATATAATAGTCAAATAAAAAATATACAATTATTTTTAGCTAAAAATCAATATTCAGAAATAGAAGAAGTGGCAAGAAATGTATTAAAACTAGTAAGAGACGAAGGATATAGATATAGAGATATCTCAATAATTACTAAAAATATAGCGACATATTCAAGCTTAGCAAGGGCAATATTTGATAAATATGACATACCAATATTTATAGATGAAAACAGAGATCTAAACCAAAATATAGTAATCCAGTATATACTTGGAATACTAGAGATATTTATAAAAAATTGGTCATATGAAGCGGTATTTAATTATATAAAAACAGGTTTTTCTAATATAGAAGAAGATGATATATTCAAACTAGAAAAATACTGTTTAAAGTGGGGAATAAAACAAAACAAGTGGAAAAAAGAATTCACATATGGAAATTATGAAGAAAAAGACAAAGCTGATATAGAAAGACTAGAACAAATAAGAAAAGATTTAGTAACTCCACTTATGAATTTAAAATATAAAATAGATGAAAATAAAACAGTAGAAGGAATATCAAAAGCAATCTATGAATTTTTAGTAGAGCAACAGATATATGAAAAAGTTCAAATTAAAATACAAGAATTAAATGAAATTGGACAAATAGATTTAGCAAATGAATATGAAAGCAGCATACAAACGATAATAGAAATATTAGATGAAATTGTATTAGTATTTAAAGATGACAAAATAACAATAGACAAATACAATCAAATTTTAAAGATAGGCTTTAAAAATAGTAGCTTAACTAAAATACCTGGCACACAAGACCAAGTAATAATGGGAGATGTAGATAGGTCAAGAAGTCATAAGGTAAAAGCAATATTTATAATAGGCTTAAATGATGGTGAGTTTCCAAGTGTTAGAAAAGACGAGGGATTTTTAAATGATGCAGATAGAGAGGTTTTAAAACAAAATGGTATAGAGTTAGCAAAAGGCACAATAGACAAACTATATGAAGACAGTTTTAATATATATAAAGCATTTACAACAGCAGAAGAAAAGTTATATTTATTATACTCATCATCAGATATGCAAGGAAAAGCACTACGTCCATCAATGCTAATAAATAAAATAAAAAAAATATATCCTATGTTACAAGAACAAAGTGATGTTATAGAAAGAAGAAGTGAGATATTAAACAAAAAAACAACATATGAAGAATTAATAATCAATTTAAGCAAATTAAAGGAACAAGATAGTATAGAAAAGTTATGGTATTATATTTATGATTATTATCAAAAAAATAGTGAGTGGAATGAAAAATTAAAGCAAAGTTTAAAAGGATTAGAATATACGAATATTCCAGATAAAATAGATCAAAATAATATTGATAGACTATATGGAAATACATTAATAACAAGTATTTCAAAACTAGAAAGATATAGAAGTTGTCCGTTTTCTTATTATCTACAATATGGACTTAAAATAAAGCCACAAGAAGAATTAAAAATTCAAACATTAAATACAGGAACATTTATACATGAGGTAATAGATGAATTTTTTGGGACAGTAAGAGAAGTGGGAATAAAATTAGAAGAAATTACAGAAGAACAATTGTCAGAAATAATAAATAAAATAATTGATTCAAAGTTAGGACAAAATAAAAATTATATATTTACATCAACTGCGAAATATAGAGCATTAGTTATCAGACTAAAAAAAATAATAAAAAAGGCTCTAAAATATATAATTGGAACAATTGTGCAAAGTAGATTTGAAGTATTAGGAACAGAAGTAGAATTCGGAGAAAAAGGCAAATACAAGCCAATAAGATTAACTTTGGAAGATGGAAAAAGAATAGAGATAATAGGAAAAATAGATAGAATAGATACAGCACAAGGGGAAGATGGAAAATATCTAAGAATAATAGATTATAAATCATCAGCTAAAAATATAGATTTAAATGAGGTATATGCAGGACTACAAATCCAATTACTAACATATTTAGATGCTGCATGTAAAGAAGAAGATTTAATGCCAGCAGGAGTTTTATATTTCAGCATGTTAGAACAAATGATAAAATCAGATAAAAGACTAGAACAGGAAGAAATAGAAGAGAAAATAAGAGCAAATTTTAAAATGAAAGGCCTAATTTTGGCAGATGTAAAAGTAGTAAAACTACATGATAAAAATTTTCAAAATGGAAATTCTGCACTTGTACCAGCATATATAGGAAAAGATGGAGAATTAAGTGAAAAAAAGACGAGTGGAGTAACTGCCGAACAGTTTAAAGATTTGCAAAAATATATGTACACAATAATTAAACAAATTTCTAAAGAAATTCTAGGAGGTAATATAGATTTAAAACCATATTATAAAGATAAAAAAACACCATGTAAGTATTGCGATTATAAAAGTATTTGTTCATTTAATATGGGTGGTTGTGAAAATTCTTATAATTATATAGACAAAAAGAGTAAAGAAGAGATTTTGAGTAAATTGTCAAAAGAAACTAAATAGATAGAAAGGGCTTAAGTGATTATGAAAGATTTATCAAATGAAAATGTTATTCATGTAAAAAAGAATGGAGTTGAATATTTACAATTTAGAAAATTATTAGAATATAGTGATATAATAAAACATGCATATGCAATTGGATTAGAACCAAATTTTAGAACAGCAAGGGCTAAAAATGCAACGCCATTAACGAATGAAGAATACGAAAAGGCAGTTAATGACTATAGAAAACTAGCAGATTCAATAGGAATAGACTATATAAATATAGCTAAACCAAATCAGGCACATACTAAAAATATAAAAGTGGTAGAGAAAAAAGTAAAAATGGATGAACCAGATTTTAACTTGCAAGAATACGCAGAAACAGATGGGTTAGTGACAAATACAAAAAATATAACTTTAGCTACTACAAATGCAGATTGCATTTTACTATTATTTTTTGACCCAGTAAAAAAGGTAATTGCAAATGTACATTCTGGTTGGAGAGGAACATTACAAAGAATATCAATAGAAGCGGTTAATAAAATGAAAAATGATTATGGATGTAATCCAGCAGATATAATTTGTTGTATTTGTCCAAGTATTAGAAAATGTCATTTTAAAGTGCATAAAGATGTACAAGAACCATTTTATAATGAATTTAAAAATTTAAAAGAAATAGATGAAATAATAGTTCCAGTAGATGGCGAAGAGAGATGGTCAATTGATACTGTAAAAATTAATGAAATAATTTTAGTACAAGCTGGACTAAAAAAAGAAAACATAATAGATTGTGGAATCTGTAGTGTCTGCAATTCAGATTTAATTCATTCTTTTAGAGTAGAAAAAGAAGCATATGGTTTGGAAACAGCTTTGATAGAATTAATAGATTAGTGGAGGAAAAAATGATAATACCAGAAAAGCTAAAAATAGGAGATACAATAGGAGTTATAGCACCATCAAGTCCTATTATAGGAGATAATGTAGAAGAACTTAATCAAGCAAAGAAAATAATAGAAAATTTAGGATTTAAAGTTAAATATTCTAAAAATATATTTTCTAATACAAATAATTATAGTGCAACAGCAAAAGAAAAAGCAGATGATATAAATGAGATGTTTGCTGATAAAGATATTAAAATGATATGGTGTGCAAAAGGTGGAAATAACAGCAATTCAACATTTGAATATATTAATTATGATAATATAAAGAGAAATCCAAAAATTATTTGTGGATTTAGTGATATAACATCTTTGACTAATATGATTACAGAAAAGACAGGATTGATAACATTTAGTGGAACTAATTTTAAAACTGTGGCAACAGATGAAACTGATTATAGTTTAAAAGAAGCTTTAAAAAGATTTGTTGATGGAAGTTTAGAATTAGGATTGCAAGGAGAGGAATACAGAACAATAAAACAAGGAGTTGAAGAAGGTCAATTAATAGGAGGAAATCTAAATTTAACAAGTGGTATGGTTGCTGGAAAATATTCGATAGATTTTACAGGTAAAATATTGTTTTTAGAAGAACTAGGATTTGAAACTGAACCTGCAATGGCAAGTAATTTCTTATATTATATGAAACAGAATGGTGTGTTTGATAAAGTAAAAGGAATTTGGCTTGGAAATTATACTCATGAAAGTGGAATTAAACTGGAAGATATTTTATTAGATACTATTGGTGATGAGTTTAAATGCCCAATTATTAAGTCAGAGAATTTTGGGCATATTGATAAAAAGACTGTTATTCCAATTGGAACTATAGCCAGAATTGATACAAATAAAGATGTGAAGATTGAATTACTAGAAAATTGTTTGAGTGGAGATTAAAAGTTGCCAATGATATAACAAAAGATATAGAATTTAATGATATGTTAGGATTTAATAAAGAAGATGTAAAATATTTAATGAAAGAAATAGATATGCCAGAAGAAAAGCAAGAAGAAGTATTACCAATAATATTTGTGTCAAAATATGAATAAAATAGAATTATTAGAAAAAATAGTAGCAGAAGAACCAGTAGAGAGTGAATTGACAGAGAAATTTAATGCAGAAATAAGTTTTGGAGAAAAAGAGCTAATTTCATTATTATTTTATTTAGGATATTTAACAATAAAATACACAAAAGTATTGACAAGAAATGTGCAAAATGATAATGTATAAATGTATTTAAACAATGCAACTGTCAAAAGCATCCCTTTGACAGAAATGCAAAAGAAGGAGAAAAAACATGAGAAGAAACACTAAAATAGTAGGAGGAATACTATTAGTTGCAATCTTGCTAGTAGCA
>ULMV01047395.1_pt1 | contig 14117 bp, 9 predicted proteins | sample 1951751 | NCBI WGS metagenome assembly ULMV01 (sample SAMEA4835560, study PRJEB28245) | human gut metagenome | biome: gut microbiome; material: fecal sample | place: Denmark | collected 2008 | reverse complement strand
GAAGGTGTGTGGCAGCAGTAGTGACTAATGATGAAACTGAATTCTTTTATTGGACCAAGCCATCCGATACCCCTATTTCCATAGGCAAAATTAATGTAAATATGGCACCAACCAGTGACTTGTCGAATAATTTTCAGGTAGCTGGAGATATTACGACTAACGCATGGATTACAGCATTGGCTCCACGTGATGCTGCAGGTACGCACTACCGTATAAAGGTAACTGATGGTCATTTGGCATCTACATATTCTACCATAGAAACGGGGTACGTAAGTAGTGATTGCAGTCAATTCCAAATGATTTCTCCTATAGATGATTCAGATCAACCTAATTTTGTAATAGGTGATGCAGAGGGTACAGCAGGTGCGGCAAATAGCGTTCATTGTTATGTGAATTCATTCGCAGGTTCAACACTGTTCACAATGCCACCACTTTGGCAAAGTACATTACAAGCTTGGTGGGTAGGAACAGGGTTTACTACAACTCGTGGAGGAGGTCGCTGTCCGATAGTTTCCGCCCTTCCTATCAATGGTAAAACTTATGTTACGGTAACAAGCGGCACTTCCTTCTGGTTCGCTGCTGCTGTATTAACATCTAACTTACAAGAACTAGCCCATGAAAATCTAAATATCGCAGTAGGTGATATTAGCCGTGGATGGAGTTTCGGTGAGTGGGTTGATTGGTATTGGGATGAAGAACAACAGGAAGCTTATCTGTCAGTTTGGTTTGGTAGATACGGACTTTATACTTATAAAATGACTTGTTTTGAATAGAAATAAAATTATATATTATGAGAAAATATTTGCTAATGTTTGCCCTTGGTTGTCTGACAGCATGCCACTCGGATGGAACAACCTTAGATAACAATGATGAAAAGGAAATACCTTTGTCACCTAATGAATCAGAAGAAAAAATTAATAAGCCCAAAGGGATATGGATTGATGCACATGCTAATTTGAGTCGTTTTGCAACAAAAGATGCAATTACTTCATATCTGGAGAAAATAAAAGATACAGGCTTTAACGAAATTTATCTTGATGTAAAACCTGGTATAGGATATGCCCTGTATGATAGCGATATTCTAGCTCCACTAACTAAATGGGGAGATGAGATCGTAAACCGTGATTTCGATTATTTAGGTTTTTGGTTGGAAGAAGCGGAACGTTTGGATATTGATGTCATAGCAACTATTTCAGCCATGGGCTATGGTTATACAAAAGGGAAAGAAGGGCCGATATATGAGGATAGCAGATGGGACGGAAAAACGCAAGTTATGTTACCGGAAAATAATGATCCTACTCAATTGGTGGATATACGTGATCAGGAAGATGTCGATGCAGCAATGTTAAATCCATGTCTACCGGAAGTTCAAGAGTTTGTTATTTCCATTGTAGAAGAAATTGTTACTAAATATCCCAAGCTGAAAGGTATTAGTCTGGATTATTGTCGTTGGTATGGTGGAAACTATGGCTTTAGCGATGCTACTATTCGTGCATTCGAAACATATAGTGGTAAGAGTGTGACAAATAAAAATGATATAATCACTGCTAGTGGAGGTATCGGGACATTATATAAAGACTGGATTGAGTTTCGCTCTATGTGTATCACTAACCTAATTACCAATATCCGTTCAAAAGTCAAAACCATTAATCCGGATATGGAAATTCAATTATGGGCATCCGCAGATTGGGGGTCACGCTATAGTGTCGGACAGAACTGGGCAAGTAAAAAATATATTCCAGATCCAGGCATAAGATATACAGAAAAGTATAATGAAACAGGGTTTGCAAATCAATTGGACGTATTTGTGTTAGGAGCATATGCGGAGGCCGTATGGATAAAGGATAATCCTAACTCTGTATGGTCTGTAGAGAACTTTGTCAATACATATGATGATTATATAAAGGGAGATTGTAAAGTATATGGTTCTATTCAGTCATACCAGTATAACAGTACAGGTCTGTCTGATGCTATTTACCTCTGCATGAAAAGAACAGATGGATTGATGATATTCGAGATTTCTCATGTAATTAATAATAATTCTTGGGCTGACATTAAAGAGGCCATTAAGCGTATAGAAAAATGAAACAAAAAATATTTATTCTATTATGTACAATAGGTATATGTATATCGGTTCACGCAAAAAAATATATTGTTCATTCTCCAGATAACAAAATCAAAGTTTCAATAACAGCTGATAAACAATTGATTTGGAGTATTGACTACAACGGAGAACGTATATTGACACCTAGTGCCATACAAATGAATATTGAGGGATTAAAAATACAACCGGGTATAAACCCGGTTGTTATCAACGCAAAAGTCGACAAGATCAATGCGGAACAAATTGCAGTTGTACCAGTTAAACAGAAAACTATCAGAGACCAATATACCCAGTTAACTTTAATTTGTAAAGGTGATTATAATATAATATTCAGGGTGTATAACAATGGGGCTGCCTATCGTTTTGAGACTGTACTAAAACAATCCCCCATTATTGTAAACAGTGAAACTGTTGAACTTAATTTGATTGATGGTTGCAAAGCATATTGGCCAAGAGAAAAAAATCAAGAATATATTACCCATTGTGAAGCTATTTTTGATGAATTAAAATTAGAATCTCTTACAAAAGAGATGAAAGGCTATCTGCCAATTTATCTTTCTACTCCTAAAGGTACAAAGATTGTTATTATGGAATCCGATCTTTCCGATTATCCTAATCTATTTCTGACAGGTAATCGCAACAACACACTGTCCGGCGAATTTCCTCCTGTAGTTTTAAAAAGTGCACTAAAAGAAGGTACTGACCGTGATGAAGTATTGCTGGAGAAGGCCTCTTACATCGCTGAGACTGAAGGAACAAGAGCCTTCCCTTGGCGTGTATTAATGATTAACGAGGATGATAAAGCAGTAATTGAAAACAACTTAGTATATCAATTGGCCTCTCCATCTGTCACTCAAGATACAGAATGGATTAAACCCGGAAAGATCTCTTGGGATTGGTGGAGTACACTCAATGTATATGGAGTAGATTTTAAGGCAGGTGTGAATACTGATACTTATAAATATTTCATTGATTTCGCTTCAAAATACGGAATTGAATATATTTTATTAGATGAAGGATGGTCAGCCGGGACTTGGAATATTAAAGAGGCAATCCCCGAACTTAATATCCCGGAACTTGTACGATATGGAAAGGAAAGAAACGTTGGTCTTGTATTATGGACTTTGTGGAACCCGCTGGATAAAGATTTGGAAGGAATTCTGGATATTTATGAAAAATGGGGAATCAAAGGTATAAAAGTCGATTTTATGCAACGTTCGGATCAATATATGGTTAATTTCTACGAGCGTGTAGGAAAAGCGGCTATGGACCGTAAATTACTCGTTGATTTTCATGGTTCTTTCAAACCTTCCGGCTTACAAAAGAGATACCCCAATGTGATGACTTTTGAAGGTGTACTGGGATTAGAACACGATAAAGATTCAAGAGATATTAATCCGGTACATGACCTGATACTTCCATTCACTAGAATGGTAGCCGGTCCGATGGATTATACGCCTGGTGCAGTAAACAATGCGACAGCAGAAGATTTTTACATCAATTTCGTGCATCCGATCAGTTTAGGTACGCGTGCCCATCAAGCAGCCTTATATGTAGTGTATGAAAGCTCGTTACAAATGTTAGCAGATTCTCCTTCAAACTATTATAAAGCTCCTGAATTTGCTTCCTTTATCTCCCGTATACCTACCACTTGGGACGATACCAAAGCGATAACAGCCAAAATCGGAGAACAATTGGTGATTGCTCGTAAAAATGGGAAGAATTGGTATTTGGCAGGCCTGACAGACTGGAATGCCCGCAGCATTGAAGTAAAACTGAATTTTCTTGAGGCAGACAAATATAAAATGGAAGTTTTCAAAGATGGTGTGAACGCAGATGTTTATGCATCGGATTTTAAAACAGAAGAGGTAATAGTTTCAAAAGGTGATTCGATCAATGTCACAATGGCCAAAGGCGGTGGTTGGGCAGCAATTCTGACTCCTATTGAATAAAAAGATTGAGCAATGAAAAAAATACTATTCATATTATATACCTGTTGCATTTTATTGTTTCCCGTAAGTGCACAGCAAATTCCATCATTTAAAGCCAATGACAGAATTGTCTTTCTCGGAAATAGTATAACGGAAGGAGGCCATTATCATTCTTATATATGGCTGTATTATATGACGCATTTCCCCGAATTGCCTCTTCGTATTTATAATGGAGGAATTGGTGGCGATTGTGCAAGCCACATGGTTTTTCGTTTCGATTCAGATATTAAAATTAAAAAGCCAACTTATCTGGTTTGTTCCTTCGGAATGAATGATTCCGGATATGACGGATATAATAAGCCCGGATATGATAAGTACGCGAATAAACAGGTAGAATACGCTAACACAGAGTTTGGAAAACTACAACAGCAGATTCTTGCAGACAAGAAAATAAAAAACGTAGTACTTTTGGGTTCTTCTCCTTATGATGAGAATGTGAAATTGGAAGGAGTGGAAACTTTACATGGAAAGAATGAGACGATCAAAAGAATTATTGAAATGCAAGCAGAAGTTGCCCAAAAGCGAGGATGGGGATTTGTTAATTTCAATACAGTGATGTGTGAGCTGAATAAGGAGATTCAGCAGTCTGATTCTACAGCTACTTTCTGTGGAGGTGACAGAATTCATCCGGATAAAGACGGCCACATGGTAATGGCGTATTTGTTCTTAAAAGCACAGGGGCTTGCAGGAAAAGAAGTCGCTTATTTTCATATCAATGCAACTAACAGGAAAGCAATGGAAGAGAGAAATTGTCGAATAACTCACATAAAGAACGAAAATGACACAATATCTTTCAGCTATTTATCCCGTTCTTTGCCCTTTCCTGTCGACACTATTCCTCGTTGGGGAACAAAAGGTACAGCCCGGGATGCTGTCAGACAAGTTCCCTTTATGCAGGAAATGAATCAGGAAATAATGAAAGTGACCGATTTGCATGGAAATTTCCGAGTGACTATTGATGGAACAGAAATAGGACGCTGGGACGGCAATGAATTGAGTAAAGGAATTAATCTGGCTGAAATAACATGCACGCCCCAATACCAACAGAGCCTGTCTATCATGTATCTGAATGAGGAAAGATGTGCTATAGAAAAACGTTTACGACAGTATATGGCTATGCAGTATGTCTTTTTTAAGCATAGAGGATTACTTTTCGCAGATAATAAAGCTGCTCTTGATGCTGCCAAAGCGGAGCGGGAAAGTCACTATTTAGTGAAGTATTTATATACCAATTATACCCAAGCCATGTTTCCACAGATACGTGAAGCCTGGCAAGCTGAAATAGGCCAGTTGATAACTCAAATATATAAAATAAACAAGCCTCTCACACGTTTGATTAAAATAGAAAGGATTAAAGAATGAAATTAAGACTATTATTGCTTTTAAGCTTGTTCCAATGGAGTTTTTCCTGTTTCAGTGTGCAGGCAATCACTACTCCCGTGGTCTATTATGGGAAAGTCCTGTCCGGGGGTAAGGGAATTGCTAATGTACCTGTTACAGATGGTACACAAATTGTCCTTACGGATGACAAGGGACGATATACCATATCAAGCACCTCTAATGCAGAATACATTTACATCACCCTTCCTGATGGCTATAATATTCCGATGAAAGGTAAAGTTCCTGCGTTTTTTCAAAAAGTACCTGCTCAACCTTCAAAAAAAGTGCATTTTGATTTTGAACTGACACCATCATCTACTGACAACAAAAAGCACGTTTTGGTGGTATGGGCTGACCCACAAGTTTATTTCGATGAAGAAATGCCACAAGTGCAGCAGGCTTCAAAAGATGTAAAAGAACTGTTGGCAACTAATTATCAGGGGATTCCTGCCTATGGAATAGTCTGTGGAGACATTATCGGTGACATCAATAAAAAGCCCAGTTACTTTACACCGATGATAGATGCAATAGCTGAAACGGAAATTCCCTTTTTCTATGTAATTGGAAATCATGATTTAGATTTAAACGTACGTTCTAATGAACATGCCCGTACTACTTACAAATCTTATTATGGTCCCACTTATTATTCATTTAATAGAGGAGATATACATTATGTTGTTCTTGATGATATTTTCTTTATTGCAAAAAGCTATTTATATGTTGGTTATCTCACCGAGCAGCAACTTCAGTGGCTGGAACAGGATTTGAAACAAGTCACTCCGGGATCTACAGTAGTAGTTGCCATGCATATTCCTACATATTCAAGAGAAGCACGTCGGAAAGAATGGGGAAAAGAGTCTACTATGAAAGTCATGAACAACCGTTCTCATTTGTATGAGCTGCTAAAACCTTACAATACCCATATCATGTCGGGACATGAGCACTATAATGAAAATTATGTTTTGGCAGACAATCTTTACGAACATGTACATGCTCCCTTGTCAACACTGTTTTGGCAAGCTCCCTGGGCTTGTGACGGAACTCCGGGAGGATATGCCGTTTACGAGTTTGACGGAGGTAAAGTCAATTGGTATTACAAATGTGTAGGAAAAGACAAAGACTATCAATTCGAGCTTTATCCGGTAGGTGCCAGTCGTAATAAAAAGGAGGCAGTTGTAGCAAATGTTTGGAATTACGATTCAACCTGGAAAGTGAAATGGTATGAAAATGGTATTGACAAGGGGGAAATGACCCGTTTTTCCGGATACGATCCTGCTATTTATGAATACTGCGAGAAAAACAGTTCTACATTCAAACATAAGTATTTGGGAGCGGACATTACCGAACACTTGTTTTATGCGGTTCCTGAAACAAAGGATTCCGAAATACGAGTAGAAGTTACAGATCATTGTGGTAATGTATATACCCGCAAAATGCAGCAATCTAAATAAGCAAAAACATAAAAAAGGAAAGAAGATGAATCGATTAACTGTATTAAGGAGAGTATTTTATATTCTGGGAATCACCAGCCTCCTTTCAGCTTGTAACGAGACTGATAATCTGGTACTAAAATCTCCGGATGGTAAAATACAACTAACAGTCACAGAAAATGATAATACAATATCATACGCAGTAAACAAAGAAAACGCTGCTATGATACTCCCTTCTAAATTGGGATTTATCCTGGAACATGGGGATAGTTTAAACCACTTTGTGATTAAAGGTACCGAACGTTCCTCTTTAGACGAGACTTGGGAACAACCTTGGGGAGAGAGCCGGTATGTACGCAATCACTATAATGAATTGAAGGTACTACTCCAAGAAACAGACGGAAAGCGCAAACTTAATATAATATTTCGTCTGTTTAATGATGGTATTGGGTATCGTTATGAATTCCCGCAACAGGAATCCATGGATTCATTAGTGATTATGAGTGAAGAAACAGAGTTTAGAATGTCAGGTACACACAAAGCTTGGTGGATTCCTGCATCCGATCCGTATTATGAGTGTATAGCAACCTTCTCTCCCATTAACGAACTAGACACTGTACGCACTCCTCTTACAATGGAAACAGCGGAAGGAAAGTATCTTACCATTCACGAAGCCAATCTGACTGATTATCCTAAAATGAATCTGACAGTCAAGGATTCTGCCACCCTCTGTGCTTCGTTAGTGCCTTGGTCTAATGGAGTAGCAGCATATATCAAAGCTCCATTTGTTACCCCTTGGAGAACAGTCGTGATTGGTGACAAACCGGGTGATCTGGTTACCTCCTATTTAATGTTGAATCTCAACGAACCCTCTAAGATTAAAGATACTTCCTGGATAAAGCCAGGAAAATACATGGGTATATGGTGGGAAATGCATTTGGGCAAAGGAACATGGTATTATGGTCCCAAACATAGCGCAACTACTGCCAATACAAAGAAATATATAGATTTTGCATCAGAGAATGGTATCTCCGGTGTTTTAGTTGAAGGATGGAATGTCGGCTGGGAAGGAAACTGGATGAAACATGGTGATTCTTTAGACTTTACCAAACCTTATCCGGACTTCGATATTAAAGCAATTACAGATTATGCCCGTGAAAAAGGTGTGGAACTGATTGGACATCATGAAACGGCAGCTGCTACACGCAACTATGAGAACCAACTGGACAAAGCTTTTGCTTTCTATCAACAATATGGAGTACATGTTGTAAAAACAGGATATGTAAATCGCTTAATGGACTTTAAAGAAGCTCATGACGGTCAGTATGGCGTACGTCACTACCGGAAAGTAATAGAAACAGCCGCCAAATATCAAATAGCAATTGACAACCACGAACCTGTTATGCCTACCGGTATTGAACGTACCTGGCCTAACCTGATGACCCAGGAAGGTGTACGCGGACAGGAACACAATGCATGGTCTCCCGATGGAGGAAATCCTCCGGAACATACAACAGTTATTCCTTTTACCAGAGGATTAGCCGGTCCTATGGATTTTACATTCGGAACTTTCAATTTTACTAACGAGGCATATCCGGGAACACGTGTCAATACTACGCTTTGCAAGCAATTAGCACTCTTTGTTGTTATCTACAGCCCTTTACAGATGGCTTCGGATTTACCAGAGAATTATAAAGGGATAAAAGCATTTGATTTTATTAAGGATGTACCTACCGATTGGGATAAAACTTATGTCGTAGATGCGAAAATTGGTGATTATTCCGTATTTGCACGAAAAGATCGCAACTCCAGCGATTGGTATGTAGGTTGCATCACTGACGAAAATGCAAGAGTGTTGGACATTCCTTTAAGTTTTTTGGAGACAGAAGCAAAGTATATTGCTCAAATATATGCTGACGGTGATGATGCAGAATGGAAAACAAATCCGACTTCTTTTAAATATGAAGAAAAAATAGTAACGGCTTCTGATACGCTTCATGTCAAACTGGCAACAAGCGGTGGATGCGCTATTCGTTTTATCAAACAATAATATGATTATGAAGAAAATATTTAGTGTGCTCCTTTTTCTTGTTGTCATCTGCCAAATTCGCGCGGAAGATACAAATATCACTACCATGCGTAAAATGACACAACGGTTGTTTCCTCAACAGGCTTCATTTCTTGATTTTCGTCTGTTGAATGATACTTCTACAGATACTTTTACTATCAAAAGTGAAGGGAATAAAATTATTATTTCCGGAAATAACGCTAACTCTATGGCTGTAGGTTTGAATCATTATTTGAAAAACTACTGCCTGACTACTATTTCATGGTATAAAGATGATCCGATAGAATTGCCAAAAACTCTTCCTAATATACCGGCGGAAGTCACTATTAAGGCAAATGTTCCGACGCGTTTCTTTCTGAACTATTGTACGTTCGGATACTCAATGACTTGGTGGAAATGGAGTGATTGGGAACATTTCATCGATTGGATGGCTCTAAACGGAATTAATATGCCTCTTGCTATTACCGGTCAGGAAGCCATCTGGTATAAGGTCTGGAGTAAATTAGGATTGACAGATGAAGAAATACGTGGCTATTTTACAGGACCTGCACATCTTCCGTGGCATCGAATGTGTAATTTGGACGGCTGGCAAAGCCCCTTACCCAAAGAGTGGCTGTCAAGTCAGGCAGAGCTACAGGAACAGATCGTTGCCCGTGAACGTGAGTTTAATATGCAACCTGTATTACCGGCTTTTGCCGGACATGTACCGGCAGCGTTGAAACGGGTCTATCCCAATATAAAAACATCCAGAGTAAGCGAATGGGGAGGATTCGCCGATCAATATCGTTGCACTTTCCTTAACCCTATGGATTCTTTGTATGCGATCATACAAAAAGAATATCTTACCGAACAAACTCGTTTGTATGGCACAAATCATATTTATGGTATAGATCCGTTTAACGAGATAGATCCTCCTTCATGGGATGCCGATTCTTTAGGAATGATGGCTAAACATATCTACGAGTCTGTGGCTGCTGTAGATCCGAAAGCAATATGGCTACAAATGACATGGTTGTTTTATGCTGACATCAAGCATTGGACTACTCCACGTATAAAATCCTATCTTCGTTCTGTACCTCAAGACAAATTGATTCTATTAGACTACTTCTGCGAATATACAGAAATATGGAAACAGACTGATAGTTATTTCGGGCAACCCTATCTTTGGTGTTATTTGGGCAATTTCGGAGGAAATTCTTTCTTGTCAGGGCCAGTTAAATTGGTAAGTGAACGGTTGGCAGATGCTTTAAAAAATGGTGGCAGCAATCTTAAAGGAGTTGGTTCCACTCTTGAAGGCATAGACCTGAATCAGTTTATGTATGAATTTGTTCTTGATAAAGCATGGAATAGCGGTCAGACAGACAAAGAATGGTTCTTAAAACTGGCAGATAGACGGACTGGCAAGGTGTCTCCCGAAGCAAGAAAAGCATGGGAAATACTGGCAGACAAAGTGTATATCCAGCCGGCACAAGTAGGGCAAGGCACACTTACCAATGCACGTCCTTGTTTAAAGGGAAATGGACATTGGACTACCAAGCCGACAATAGAATATCAACCCAAAGATTTAGTTGAAGCGTGGAGATTACTATTGTCAGTAAAAGACTGTCAACGGGATAGCTATGAGTTTGATTTGGTTAATATTGGACGACAAGTTTTAGGAAATTATTTTAATGTAGTCCGTGATGAGTTTACTCTTGCATATGAAGCCGGAGATATAATGATGATGAAAAACCGAGGGGATAAAATGAGAGAAATTCTTGCTGATCTTGATAAGCTCGTTAGCTGTCATCCTACCTTTTCTCTGAATAAATGGATCACTGACGCCCGCGATATGGGACACGATGCCGCTTCTAAAAACTATTATGAGATGAATGCCCGTTCTCTGATTACCATTTGGGGAGATAGCTATCACCTGACCGACTACGCCAATCGGTCATGGGCAGGACTAACCAATCAGTATTATTCTGTCCGGTGGGATCGTTTTATAAATGAAGTGATTAAAGCTGTCGAAAAGAAGAAGGCTTTTGATGAGGAAGTCTTCTTTAATGAATCACGGATGTATGAAAACGAATGGGTAAATCCGAGTAACAGAATCAACTATAACGAAGGGGGTGACGGAATAAAACTAGCCCGGCAAATCTATAAGAAATACGCAAAAGAAATCATTCGATAAATTTACAAAGTACACCTCAATATGAGAACGAATAAACTACACTTTTTTTTATTGCTTTTAATGTGCTTCTGCTTGAACTTTTCAGTTCAGGCAGAAGCCTCGATTCATATCATCAAAGGTAAAGTAACCTGCGAAGGTAAGGGGATACAGGGGATAATGGTTACCGATGGCCGTATATGTGTGCAAACCGATGCTTCTGGAAAGTATAGTATACCAACTTTGGGAGATAGCCGTTTTGTGTATATTTGTACTCCTTCAGGTTATCTGACAGACCGGAAAGGGACTATTCCTTCTTTTTATTTACCAATCGATCATTCTAAAAAGCAAAACTATAATTTTAATTTGAAGAAGAATCCGAAAGATGATGCCTCTCATGTCTTTGTTACTCAATCTGACATACAGGTTACTTCCAGAGATGAACTGGCTATTTATCAGTATGTAGTGGATGATTGCAAACAACTTCTCTCTTCTTATGCAACAACTGATGTTTTCGGTATCGATTGCGGAGACATTGTAGGCGATCATCAAGAATTATATCCCGATTACCTGAAAAGAGCCGATCAACTGGATATACCCATTTATCGTGTAGTTGGCAATCATGATATGAATTATGACGGTCGTACTCATGAAACTTCCTACAAGACTTTTGAAGATACTTTTGGTCCTTCCTACTATTCTTTTAATAAAGGGAATGCCCATTACATTGTAGTAGACAACAACTTCTTCATCGGACGTGATTATTTTTATATGGGTTATCTGGACGAAAAGACATTTGCATGGCTTGACCAGGATTTATCATACGTACCGAAAGGGTCACTCGTATTCTTTATTATGCATATCCCTTCCCGTCAAACGGAAAAGCAAGAAGCTTTTTTGTATAACTATGATATGATTGGCAATCAGATGGTTAATGCTGGTGCACTGCATCAGATCTTGAAACCCTATAAGGCACATCTTATCACAGGACACACTCACTACAATCTCAATGTAGTATTTAATGAGAATCTGATGGAACATAATACAGCTGCGGTTTGTGGTACGTGGTGGAAAGCGGATGTTTGTCTGGATGGCACTCCGCGTGGTTATGGCGTATACGAAGTGAATGGTAACGATGTGAAATGGTATTATAAAAGTTCCGGATATCCTAAAGAACATCAGTTTCGCTCATATCCGGCGGGAGCCTCCAAAGAACATCCGTCGGATATTATCGCTAATGTCTGGAACTGGGATAAACTGTGGAAAGTGGAATGGTTGGAAGACGGTCAATTGATGGGAAGCATGACACAATATACAGGTTTAGACCCATACGCATCAGTGGTATGTTCGGACCGGGAAAAGATGGTCTATACATGGATTACTCCAAGACCTACCCAACATATGTTCCGGGCAACTCCTAAAAATAAAGATGCTCGTATAGTGGTTAAAGTTACCGACCGTTTTGGCAAAGAATATATTCAAACGATCAATCCATAGATATTATGACTAAACGTGCTTATGCTTTAGATGCCCTACGAGGATACGCTATAATCACAATGGTGCTTTCGGCAACGGTTGCGTGGAATTCTTTACCCGGATGGATGTATCATGCGCAAACTCCTCCGCCGGACAGAGCTTTCGACGCCAGTTTATCAGGCATCACTTGGGTGGATCTGGTTTTTCCATTCTTCTTGTTTGCAATGGGAGCAGCTTTCCCTTTCTCAATCAAAAAAAGATTTGAGAAAGGGGACACTAAGTTGAGATTGGTATATGAAGCTATCAAACGAGGTGCACAATTGACTTTCTTTGCTATTTTCATCCAGCATTTTTATCCGCATGTATTGAGTAATCCACAAGACATGCGTGGCTGGTTATTGGCCATCCTTTGTTTTGTGATATTATTCCCCATGTTCATTCGTATTCCACTGAAAATGCCGGATTGGATGCGTATAGCTATTAAGGTGGTAGCATATGGGATAGCTATTGTTCTGTTACTGACAACTCAATACGCAAATGGAAGAGTTTTTGATGTATCATTCAGCAATATTATCATATTATTATTGGCAAATATGGCTGTTTTTGGTTCAGCCATATATATTTTCACAATGCAAAGCCTCTGGGCGCGAGTAGGTGTATTACTGATATTGATGGCTTTGTTGTTGAGCGGACAGGTCGAGAATTCCTGGGCACAAGCTATATACAACTACACACCTCTACCTTGGGCTTTTCATTTTGAGTATTTACAATATCTCTTTATCGTGATTCCGGGAAGCATTGCGGGAGAATATTTGATGGATTGGCTGAAGCAACACAATGATTCGTTTGTTGAATCTACCAATAAATGGAAAGCTATCGTAATGATTCTTTTGACATTAGCTATAATTATTGTAAATTTGGCAGGACTTTATACACATTGTACAGTCTTGAATCTGATAATAAATATTCCGTTATTGATAAGTGGAGTCTTTTTATTGAGAAAAGGCACAGGATTTATAAAGCTTTGGAGAGAACTTTTTACAGCCGGAGCTTTTCTAGTTATCTTGGGATTATGTTTTGAACCTTTTCAAGGAGGTATAAAAAAAGACCCCGCCACTTTTGGTTATTTATTCCTCACTTCAGGCCTGGCATTTATGGCTTTGTTGCTTTTAAATGTAATATGTGACTATTTTCGTTGCGTGAAGAGTATGCGTTTTCTCGTAATGCCCGGACAAAATCCTATGATGGCTTATGTAGTAGGAGATCTGTTGATTATGCCTTTGGTCAATTTATTAGGAATTGCATCATTGCTTGTATATTTCAACGAAAACGCATGGATGGGATTTTTACGAGGAGTGGTATTGACAACATTATCAGTACTGATAACTATGTTCTTCACCCGAATAAAATGTTTTTGGCGGACTTGAAACAATAATACTCAAAATATGAAAAGAAGAATCTGTATTTTTATAATGTTTTTTTCGGTGTGTCATACATATGCTCAATTAGTATATCATGA
>ULMV01014708.1_pt1 | contig 14202 bp, 8 predicted proteins | sample 1951751 | NCBI WGS metagenome assembly ULMV01 (sample SAMEA4835560, study PRJEB28245) | human gut metagenome | biome: gut microbiome; material: fecal sample | place: Denmark | collected 2008 | reverse complement strand
GATGTAGATTATCTAGAAAAAATAAAAACACAACAACGTAATTGGATTGGACGTAGTGAAGGTGCAGAAGTAAATTTTAAAATTGCTGGAACAGATGAAACATTAACAGTTTATACAACAAGACCAGATACATTATTTGGTGCAACATATATGGTAGTAGCACCAGAACATAAAATAATAGAAGAATATGCAGATAAAATAACAAATTTAGATGAAGTAAAAGAATATCAAAGGAAAGCTGCATTAAAATCAGACTTTGAACGTGGCGAAATGAACAAAGACAAAACAGGTGTAGAAATCAAAGGAATAAAAGCAATAAATCCATTAACAAATAAAGAAATTCCAATATGGGTAGCAGATTATGTATTATCATCATATGGAACAGGTGCAATCATGGCAGTACCTGCACATGATACAAGAGATTTTGAATTTGCAAGCAAATTTAATTTACCAATAATTCAAGTTGTAGCACCAGAAAATGGAGAAACAAAAGAAAAATTAGAAGAAGCCTTTACAGATACACAAACTGGAGTATTAGTAAATTCAGGATTTTTAACAGGATTATCTGTTGCAGATGCTAAAAAGAAAGTAATAGAATATTTAGAAGAAAACAAAATAGGAAGCAAAAAAGTAAATTATAAATTACGTGATTGGGTATTTTCACGTCAAAGATACTGGGGAGAACCAATTCCAATGGTATATTGTGAAGACTGTGGATGGGTGCCAGTAGATGAAAAAGACTTACCATTAAGATTACCAGATGTTAAAGATTTCTTACCGGGAGAAAATGGAGAATCACCACTTGCAAAACATGAGGAATGGATAAACACAACATGTCCACACTGTGGTAAGCCAGCAAGAAGAGAAACAGATACAATGCCACAATGGGCAGGATCATCTTGGTATTTCTTAAGATATATGGATCCACATAATGATAAAGCATTAGCATCAAAAGAAGCACTAGAATATTGGTCACCAGTTGATTGGTATAATGGAGGAATGGAACATACAACACTACACTTATTATATTCAAGATTCTGGCATAAATTCTTATATGACATTGGTGTAGTTCCAACAAAAGAGCCATATGCAAAACGTACATCACATGGAATGATATTAGGTTCAAATGGAGAAAAGATGTCAAAATCAAAAGGAAATGTAATAAATCCAGAAGATATAATAAAAGAATTTGGTGCAGACACATTCAGAGTATATGAAATGTTTATGGGACCATTTGATCAAACAGCAAGTTGGTCAATGGATAGCATTAGAGGATGTTTCAAATTTTTAGACAGAGTATGGAACTTAAAAGATATGTTAGTAGATGGAGATACATATTCAAAAGAAACTGAAAAAATGATGAACAAAGCAATTAAAAAAGTTTCAAAAGATATTGAAGAAATGAAATTCAATACATGTGTATCAACATTTATGACAATGGTAAATGAATTCACAAAATTAAAACGTATAAATAGAGCAGAATATAAAACATTTTTAACATTATTAAATCCATTTGCACCACATATGACAGAAGAACTAAATCAATTAGTAGGATTTGAAGGAGAAATCGCAACATATGAATGGCCAACATATGATGAGGCTAAAACAATTGATGGTGAAATAGAAATTCCAATTCAAGTAAATGGAAAACTAAAAGCTACAGTTATGATAGCTTTAGATGAAGAAGAAGCATCAGTAAAAGAAAAAGTACATGAAGCAATTTCAGATAAACTTGATGGAAAAAGTATAGTAAAAGAAATATATGTAAAAAATAAAATATATAATGTAGTTGTAAAGTAACACTAAAGAAAATACTGGTGAAATGTTAAAAAATTCATAAGAGGAGAATATGAAGATGGATTTAGAAAAAGCTCAAAAAGAATTTATAAAATATACAGAAAATTATGATTTAAGAGATTCAAATATTATTAGAAAACAATTGCATTCTATAAGAGTAATGGAATTGTCCGAAAAAATTGCAAAAAGGTTAAATCTTTCAAAAGAAAAAATAGAAATTGCGACATTAATAGGCCTATTGCATGATATAGCAAGGTTTGAACAGTATACAAGATATCATACATTTAAAGATGCAGAGAGTGTTGACCATGGAGATTTGGGAGTGGAGATTTTGAATAAAGATCTCCACAAATATATAGATACAGATAAATATGATGAATTAATAAAAATAGCTGTAAAAAATCACAATAAATATAAAATTGAGGATGGTTTAACACAGGAACAAGAACTATTTGCAAAAATAATAAGAGATGCGGATAAGATTGATATATTTTATGAAGGAGTTACAATGTTCTGGAATGGAAAAGAAGAATTAGTTGAAGGATCACTAATTTCACCAGAGGTTTTCAAACAAATAGAAAATAAAACTCAAGTGAAAAGAGAAGTAAGACAAACTCCAATAGATGATGTTCTTTCTGTACTTGGATTTATATTTGATATTAATTTTTTCAAAAGTTTTGAAATTCTAAAACAAGAGGACTATGTGAATAAAATGCTAAACAGATATAAAATGAAAGATTTAGAAAGCGAAAAAGAGCTAGAAGAAATTAAAAGTATAGCAAATAAATATATTGAACAAAGGATAGAGGAAAGTGAGTAATATGCTAATAGATATGATAGAAGCAAAGAAAGCATTTAAAGAATATGTAAAAAAGTATAATCCAGAAGATGAGAAAATAAAAATCAAAATAGTTCATATAGAAAAAGTAGCGGAAAATTCAAAAAGAATAGCTCAAAATTTAGGATTAAGTCAAGAAGATGTAGAGTTAGCAGAATTAATAGGATTATTGCATGATATAGGCAGATTTGAACAAGTCCGTCTATATCATACTTTTGTGGATAAAGATAGTATAAATCATGGTGAATATGGTGCAAAAATCTTATTTGAAGATGGATTGATTAGAAATTTTATAAAAGATAATAAATTTGATAAAATTATCAAATTAGCAATTGTTAACCACAATAGAGCAGATATAGAAGAAGATTTGACAGAAAGAGAAAGATTACATGCTAAAATAATAAGAGATGCAGATAAAACAGACATATTTAGAATTTTAATATCTGGAGACAAAAAGGCTATTTGGGAAAAAGCAGATTTATCAGATGATAAAATTTCAGATGAAATTTATAGAGAATTTGTAGAAGATAAAAGAATAAATTATAAAGAACGTAAGACAAGTGCTGACATATTAGTTAGTCACTTTAATTATGTGTATGATTTGAATTTTCCAGAAACAAGAAAAATTATAAGAGATAATAAATATATAGATAAATTATATCAAAGATTTAAATTTAATGATACAGAAACAATGAAAAGATTTAATGAAATATATAGATTATCAAAAGAATACATAGAACAATAGAGAAAGGAGTTAACTAAATGCCAAAAAAATTAATAATAACAGAAAAGCCATCAGTAGCAATGGAGTTTGCAAAAGTATTAAAAATTACAGCAAATAGAAAAAATGGTTATATAGAATCAGATGAATGGATTATAACATGGTGTGTAGGGCATTTAGTAACAATGAGTTATCCAGAAGTATATGATGAAAAATTGAAATTTTGGAGATTAGACACATTGCCATTTATACCACATGAGTGGAAGTATGAAATTATTCCAGCAGTACAAAATCAATTTAATATTGTACAAAGTCTATTACAGAGAGAAGATGTAGAAGAAATATACAATGCAGGAGACTCTGGAAGAGAAGGAGAATACATACAAAGACTTGTGTTTATGATGGCAAAGCCAAATCCAAAAGCCAAAATAAAAAGAGTATGGATAGATTCACAAACAGAAGAAGAAATCCAAAGAGGAATTAGAGAAGCAAAAGATGAAAGGGAATATGATAGTTTATCAGATTCTGCATATTTAAGAGCTAAAGAAGATTATTTAATTGGAATTAATTTTTCAAGGTTATTATCTATCATATATGGAAGAAAAGTTGCCAGAGAGATAAATGAAGAAAAAGCATCTATTTCAATAGGCAGAGTAATGACATGTGTACTAGGAATGGTAGTTTCTAGAGAAAGAGAAATTAGAAATTTTGTTAAAACAAAATATTATAAAATAATTGGTGAATTTGGAAATGAGGATGGAACATTTAAAGCAGAATGGAAAGTAAACCAAAATTCTAAAATGTTTGAAAGTACCAAATTATATAATGAAAGTGGCTTCAAAAAAGAAGAGGATGCTAAAGAATTTATAAAAGGTTTGGCAGGAAAAAAAGCAATAATAACAGAATTAAAAAAATCAAAACAAAAAGAAAATGCACCACTTTTATTTAATTTAGCAGAAATTCAAAATGAATGTACTAAAAGATTTAAAATAAAGCCAGATGAAACATTGGAAATTATTCAAAATTTATATGAAAAAAAATTAGTAACATATCCAAGAACAGATGCTAGAGTAATTTCTACAGCAGTAGCCAAAGAAATATCCAAAAATTTAAATGGATTGGTAAAAGGATATAAAGATGAAGAAACCCAAAGACTATTAAATAAAATGATAAGTGAAAAATATTCAACTAATTTAGTAAAAACAAAATATGTAAATGATAGCAAAATAACAGACCACTATGCAATAATTCCAACAGGACAAGGATATGAAAACTATGATAAATTACCAGAATTGCACAAGAAAGTATATGATGTTATAGTAAAAAGATTTATAGCAATATTTTATCCTCCTGCAGAATATAGTAAAGTAAATTTAACTGTAGAAGTAGAAAAAGAAACATTTTTGGCAAGTGGAAAAGTATGTACAAATTTAGGATATTTAGAAGTCTTAAAACCAAAAAATGTAAATAAGCAATCCACAGAAAAGGCACAAGATGTTGAAAACTCATCTTCAAAAACAGATGTAAGTGATGAAAATAATTTAGAAGTATTTAAAAATATAAAAAAAGGCCAAGAAATAGAAACAAAAAATTATGAAATAAAAGATGCAGAAACATCGCCACCATCAAGATATAATTCAGGTTCAATAATTTTAGCAATGGAGAATGCGGGAAAATTAATAGAAGAAGAGGAACTAAGAGAACAGATAAAAGGTGCAGGAATAGGAACAAGTGCAACTCGTGGAGAAATTATAAAAAAACTAGAGAGAATAAAATACATAGATATAAATTCTAAAACTCAAATAGTTACACCAACTAAAAAAGGAGAGGTAATATATGATGTTGTAAATTATGCAATGCCAGATATGCTTAATCCGAAACTTACTGCAAGTTGGGAAAAAGGTTTAGATATGGTAGCTAAAAAGGAGATTCAATCTAATGAATTTATGACTAAATTAGAAAATTATATTAATTCTAAATTTAATAAATTAGTTGTAAAAATATAAGAGAGGTGCTAAATGAATAGAGAATTTAATAATTTAATAGTACAAGCAATAAAAAGAGCTAAAACAGCACCAATATCAAATGTGCAAGATTTTGCAAGGATGGTAAGTTCTGCAGAGGAACAATTGAGTAGAATTTATCAAAAAAATCCAGAAATAGACAAAGAAAAAACAAATAAAGAAATGCAAGATAAACTTTATAATATTTTGCATAAAACTGCTGAAATAGAAGATGTTAAAAGTAATATATCTAGAAGAAATGCAATAAAATATTTAAATAGTAATTGGGAACAAGTAGAAATAGAATATAGAAAGTTAGTGGCAGAAGAAAGAAAAACAGGAAAGAGATTAAAGAACAAGGAAAGAATACCATATAGTTCAAATAATAAAAAGGCAATAAGACAACTTATGGTAGAAGTGATAACAAATATTAGAGGTATTGTTGAAAGTGTAGATCCAAATCTTATTTATGAATTAGATAGAAGATATACTGGAAAAATAATGGATTTAAAAAAAGAACTTATTGAAACAAAAACTGATAGAGAAAGCAGAAAAAAGATAGAAAGAACCATATATTTAATCGGTCCAATTCCGGAGTTTGAAAAAGTTAAATATTATTTGAAAAAAATAATAGGTCAAGAAGAAACAGATAAAGAATTAAAAGAACAATATGTAAATGCAATAATGATAATAGGGCAATTAATAGAGGAGTTTGGAACTTTAGAAGAATATAAAAAGCACCAAATAAATGAATTGAAAAGAATTAATCTAGAAAAATTACAAGATATAAATGGTATAGATAATCTTTTTAAAAAAGAAAATTTACAAAAATTAAATTTAACACAATTAGCTGCATTATATGCATTTTGGGATAATAGATTAGTAAAAGAAATTGAGAAAATTTATAATTCATATTTTATAATGTATGAATTAGACTTAGATGATAAAACTAATGTGCAAAATAAAGATGCTACTAATAAATTGTTACCACAGCAATTGGAAAATCTAAATGTTAAAACAGCATTATTAGATAGTCTGATTTCTAATATATATTATCAATATAGAGATACTCATTTAGAAGGTGGAGAAGTAAGCATCGAAGATGCATTAAGCAAAATGAGTGCTAAATTTGGAGCTGAGTACCAAAAATATTTTTCAGGTATATGCGGATTAAATGTACATGAGAATAATTTTGACAAAGATATAGTTTTGAGATTAAAAACAGAAAATGCAATTAGAAATTTATATCTACAAAAAGATAATGGAATAACAGGATTATTGAATCTTTTATATAATGGGGATGTTTCAGAAAATTGGGGAATAATAGATGAAAATCCACGTTCAAAATTTGTTTTATTAGTTGCAGATATAAATGGATTAAATATGCCATTAAGACTACATATAGAAAGAGAAAAAGTTAAAGAATTTGCAATAAAAAATCAAGAAAATTCAATGGTTCCAATTTATTCTGGAATAGCAGATTTTAATATAAATGGAAGAATTATTTCTACTCACATATTAATGCCATTAACTCAAAATCAAAAAGAATTAATAAAGCAAGCATCAAGTAATGTAAGAAATGGAGATTATAGATATAAATTTATTAAACATTTAGAATATTTATCAGATTGGCAGAAATATCCAGAACATCTACAAAAAAAGAAAATCACAAAAAAGAAAGGCAAACCTAAAATCAAATTTGAAAAAATAAAAGAATATATTGATTTAGAAACAGGAAAAAAATATATTAGAAATAAAGAAAATGAATTTGTTACAATAGATTCAGAAGGAAGATAAAACTTGAAAATATTACTAAAAAGTAGTATAATATCAATATCTTAAAACAAAGGAATGGAAGAAATGAATACAATATTAGGAGAATTAGGAAAAAGTCCTAAATTTTGTGAATATATAAAAAACATAGAAAATAAAAAAAGCCCGATAGTTATATCGGGCTTAACAGACGTTGGAATGGCACAAATGATTGCGGCCACAAAGGAATTTGTAAAAAGACCTATTTGTATAATAACTTATAATGAAATACAAGCAAGAAAAATAGTAGGAGACTTAGCTTATTTCACTGATAAAATAATATATTTACCCAAAAAAGAAATAGTAACATATGACTATGTCGCTGAAAGCAAAGACTTACCATATGAAAGAATAGAAGCATTAAATAAAATTCAAGAGATGAGAACAGGAATAGTAGTAACAACAGCAGAAGCAGCAATCCAAAAAATGATAAGTCCAAAAGAACTATATAAAAATGTATTAAAATTCAAAATTGGTGATGAATATAAACTAGAAGATGTAAAACAAAAATTAATTGATTTAGGATATATAAGGTATGACTTAATTGATGGAAGAGGTCAATTTAGTGTAAGAGGTGGAATAGTAGATATTTCTGTTACAGAAAAAACAGGAATAAGAATTGAATTCTGGGGAGACGAAGTAGATTCAATAAGATATTTTAACATAATAAGTCAAAGGTCAACAGAGAATATTGAAAAAGCAACAATATATCCAGCACATGAATATTTATTAGAAAAAAATGTAGAAGAAATTGTAGAGAAGATAAAGGAAACAGTTTATCCAGAGGAACTTCAAGAACAAATAAATCAAGATATAGAAACTATAAAAAATGAAAATTATATTAGCAAAATTGACAGATACCTAAATTCATTTTATGAAAAACAAAGTACTATATTAGATTATTTATCCGAAAAATATATTATTGTATTAGATGAAATTGCAAAAATAACTCATCGTATAGAAAATGTAAATAAAGATAGCCAAAATGTAATACAATTATTAATGGAAAAAGAAAAGATGGTACCAGAAGCATTAAAAAATATAGAAAATAATGCACAATTTGAAGAAAACTTAGAAAATAGGCAAAATATTTATATAAATAAATTTGACGATGAAGTAAAAATAGAAGCGGAAAAATATAATTGGGTATACAAAGAAAAGAACTTTTATAAAAGTGAAATAGAAATATTAATAAAAGAATTATTAAAAGCTCAAGAAGCCAAAAAAAGAATATACATATTAGCAGAAAACAAAGAAAAAGCCAAAAAAATATGTTCATTACTTGATGAAAATGAAATTATAAATAAATATGAAGAAAAATTAGATAAAACAATTATTGTAAAAAATAATGAAAGTTTAGTAACTGTTAGTATTGGAAAATTATCTGCAGGATATGAATGCTATGATATCAATCAATTAGTAATAACCTCTCAAGAATTAATAGAAGGTGAAAAGAAAAAAAGCTACAAATCATCAGCATTTAAAGAAGGAGAAAAAGTTGTATTTGCAGACTTAAAAGTAGGAGACTATGTAGTACATAAAAATTATGGAATAGGAATTTTTATAGGTGTAAATACTATAACTGCAGATGGAACAACAAAAGACTATATAAAAATAAAATATTATGGTGATGATGTTTTGTATGTCCCTACAAATCAATTAGACAGTGTTAGAAAATATATAGGCGGAGATGAAGGCGGACTTAAAGTAAATAAGCTAGGAACAAAAGAGTGGTTAAAGACAAAAGCAAAAGTAAAGAAAAATTTAAGAGAAGTAGCACAAGAATTAATAGAATTATATGCAAAAAGAGAAAAAGCAAAAGGATATGCATTTTCAAAAGACACACCTTGGCAAGTGCAGTTTGAAGACAGTTTTCCTTATCAAGAAACAGATGATCAATTACGCTGTATAGATGAAGTAAAAAAAGATATGGAATCAGATAAGCCAATGGATAGACTATTATGTGGAGATGTTGGATATGGAAAAACAGAAGTAGCAATAAGAGCTGCATTTAAAGCTGTAATGGATGGAAAACAAGTTGCATATTTAGCACCAACTACAGTACTTGCAGAACAGCAATATAAAGAATTTAAAGAAAGAATGGCAAATTTTGCAGTACGAGTTGAAGTGCTTAATAGATTTAAAACAAAAAAACAACAAGATGAAATTGTAAAAAAGATAAAATTAGGAGAAGTAGATATTATAGTTGGAACACACAGAATATTAAGTGAAGATGTAGAATTCAAAGACTTAGGATTATTAATTATAGATGAGGAACATCGTTTTGGAGTAAAAGCAAAAGAAAAAATAAAGCAATACAAAACAAATGTAGATGTATTAACAATGACGGCAACTCCAATTCCAAGAACATTGCATATGTCAATAGTTGGAGTAAGAGATATGTCTGTAATTTATGAACCTCCATATAATAGAAAGCCAGTTCAAACTTATGTATTGGAATATGATAGTGAAGTTGTAAGAGAAGCAATTACAAGAGAGCTAGAAAGAAAAGGTCAAGTATTTTATCTATTTAATAATGTTGAAAGAATCATGCAAAAGGCAGATGAAATATCAAGATTAGTTCCAGAAGCAAGAGTGGCATATGCACATGGACAAATGACAGGAAATGAAATTGAAAATATAATGGAAGAATTCATTGAAGGAAACACAGATATCTTAGTATGTACAACAATTCTTGAATCAGGAATTGATATACCTAATGCCAATACAATAATAGTAGAAAATGCAGATAGAATGGGATTAGCACAATTATATCAAATTAGAGGAAGAGTTGGTAGGTCAGATAGACAAGGATATGCATATATAACATATAAAAGAGACAAACTATTATCAGAAATTGCAGATAAAAGATTGAAAGCAATAAAAGAATTTACTGAATTTGGTTCAGGATTCAAAATTGCAATGCGAGACTTAGAAATAAGAGGAGCAGGAAGCCTGCTTGGAGAAATACAACATGGACATCTAGAACAAGTTGGATATGACACATATTGTAACTTATTAGATGAAGTTGTAAGAGAAATCCAAGGAGAAAAAGTTGAACCAGAAATAGATGTACAAATAGATTTAGATGCAACATGCTATATTCCAGATACATACATATCAGATTCAAGTCAAAAAATAGAAATCTATCAAGATATAGCTTTATGTAAAAATGAAGAAGATATTCAAAATGTAATAGATGAAATGATAGACAGATTTGGTAACATGCCAAAAGAAATAGAAAATTTAATAGAAATTGCAAGAATAAAAATATTGTGTAAAAAACTTAATATCAGCAAAGTACAAGGAAGGCGTAGCTTTGTGTTATTCATGTTTGAACCAGGAGAACTAAGTATAGATATAAATGAATTAGTAAAAAAATATAAAAACAGAATAAAATTTACACAAGGAATAAAACCACAAATCACATTAGCATTAAATAATTTATTAGAAATAAAAATGTTAAAAGAAGTAAAAGAGTTTTTGATTGATGTAGGAGGATAGAATGAAAATTATTTCAAGTAAAGATAATGAAATAGTAAAACACATAAAAAAATTAAAAGACAAGAAATATAGGGATGAAAATAATGAATATATAGTAGAAGGTGTTAAGCTTGTAGAAGAAGCGGTTAAAGAAAATGCACCAATAAAAAAGATAATAATATGTGAAGATACTACAAGAACATATGAAATACCAACAAATATAATGTTAGAAATAGCAAGATATGAGTGTATTTATGTAACAGACAAAATTTTCTCATCAATCACTCAAGTTACAAATCCACAAGGAATAATGGCAATTATAGAAAAAAATATTGAGAAAGAAACAATTGACTTTTCACAAGACATTATAGTTATGCTAGATGATGTCCAAGATCCTGGAAACCTAGGAACGATTTTAAGAACAGTTGATAGTATAGGAGTAAATCAAATTATAGTTTCAAAAGGTACAGCAGATGCATTTAATCCTAAAGTAGTACGTTCAACAATGGGGGCAATTTTCAGATTAAAAATAATAGAATCAGAAAATTTAGCTCAAACAATCAGAGAAATCCGAAAACATCATTATAAATTAGTGGTAACATCATTGCAAACAGAAAACAGTATTTATGATATAGATTTTAATAAAAAAATCATAGTAATAGGCAATGAAGCAAATGGTGTTTCAAAAGAGATTCAAGAAATGGCAGACGAAAAAGTCAAAATACCCATGTTAGGAAAAACGGAAAGTTTAAATGCATCTGTTGCAGCAGGAATTGTAATGTATGAATATGTAAGACAAAAAGTAAGTAAAAAATAATATAAAACAGCATATCGAAAAAAGATATGCTGTTTTTAATATTAGAAATTAGATAAAAAAATTATTTCTAATATATATGAAGGAAAAGATGCCCGGACTCTTCCATTAATATAATTATAACATTATGTTAATGACAATAATGTAAAAACATGTCGATAAAAAAATAAAAACTTTCTAAAAAGCGACCGAAATGACTTGAATTTTACAAAATAAAGTAATATAGTTTAAATATTAATCAAAATGAAAGGGGGAGATAACTTGAAAAACTTTTTTGGAAGCATTTTTTTAAACCGAAACGAATTAGAAGAAGCGGGAATAAATTATCCAATAAAAGTAGAATATTATAAAATAACTAACGAAGAAGAAAAAATAAAGCAAAATAAATTAATATATGGTATACAAATAATAAAAACAGAATATAAAGAGAAAATCGGAATAGAGCAAAATAAAGTAGAACACATAACAAATGACGATGGAGAAATTGCTAAAATATTGAATGTTATAAAAGAAAATGAAGTTACACCAATTGGTCTTGAAGATGTAGTTTTAGAAATAAAAAGTAGACAAGCTATTGCAAAAAGAAAAAAATTAAGCTACAATACATAAGAAGATAAGCAGAGAAGGGAGAAAAAATGACAGATAAATTAATAATAGTAGAATCACCAGCAAAAGCAAATACAATAAAAAAATTCCTAGGAGGAAATACAAAGGTAATAGCATCAATGGGACATATTAGAGATTTACCAAAATCAAAACTAGGAATAGATGTAGAACATAACTTTGAACCAGAATACATTAATATAAGAGGAAAAGGAGACTTAATAAAAGAATTAAAAAAAGATGCCAAATCATCAAAAAAAGTATATCTTGCAACTGACCCTGATCGTGAGGGAGAAGCAATAGCATGGCATTTATCAAAGATATTAGATGTAGATGATTCAAAAGTTACAAGAGTAACATTTAATGAAATAACTAAAACAGCTGTACAAAAAGCAATTAAAGAACCAAGAGACATTGACATTAATTTAGTTGATGCCCAACAAGCAAGAAGAGTTCTTGATAGAATTGTGGGATATAAAATAAGTCCAGTGTTATGGAAAAAAGTAAGAAGAGGATTATCAGCAGGAAGAGTTCAATCTGTAGCTGTAAAATTAATAGTAGATAGAGAAGAAGAGATAGAAAAGTTTATCCCAGAAGAATACTGGAATATATATGTAAAATTATTAGATGAAAAATCTAAAAAGACATTTGAAGCAAAGTTCTATGGAAAAGATGGAAAGAAACAAGAAGTTCACAATAAAGAACAGGTAGACAAAATCCTTTCAGGCATAGAAAATGCTAAATATATAGTAGAAGATGTAAAAAAAGGTGAAAAGAAAAGAAATCCTGCACCACCATTTACAACAAGTACAATGCAACAAGAAGCATCTAGAAAATTAGGATTTACATTAAAGAAAACTATGTCTGTTGCACAAGGATTATATGAAGGTGTAAAAATCCCTGAAAAAGGAACAGTAGGATTAATCACTTACATGAGAACAGACTCTACTAGAATATCAGAAGAAGCTAGAGCGGCTGCTAAGAAACATATAGTAGAAGAATATGGCGAAAACTATTATGAAAATAGATATTATAAAACAAATAAAGAGGCTCAAGACGCACATGAAGGTATAAGACCAACTTATGCAGATTTAGAACCAGACAAAATAAAAGAATCATTAACAAATGATCAATATAAATTATACAAACTAATTTATAATAGATTTATGGCAAGTCAAATGACAGCTGCTGTATATGACACAATGTCAGTGACTATTGATGCTAATAATTATACGTTTAAAGCTAATGGTCAAAACTTAAAATTCAAAGGATTTATGACATTATATGTAGAAGGAACTGATGAAAAACAAGAGGAAGAAGTAGGAATTATTCCTGAATTAGAAGTAAAGCAAGAAGTTAAAAAACAAAAAATAGAACCAAAGCAAAGTTTTACAGAACCACCTGCAAGATATACAGAAGCAAGTCTAGTAAAGGCATTAGAAGAAAAAGGCATAGGAAGACCAAGTACATATTCTCCAACAATAACTACAATATTAGAAAGAAGATATATAGAAAAAGTACAAAAACAATTAATGCCAACAGAACTTGGTAAAGTTGTAAATAAACTTTTAGTAGAAAACTTTTCAGATGTTGTAAATGTAGAGTTTACTGCTAATATAGAAAATCAATTTGATAATATAGCAGAAGGAAAAGAAAATTGGAGAAAAATGATTTCAGATTTTTATGGACCATTTGAAGAAAATCTTGAAAAAGTAGAAAAAGAATTAGAACATGTTGAAATGGTAGAAGAGGTATCTGATGTAAAATGTGAAAAATGTGGAAGAATGATGGTATATAAATATGGTAAATTCGGAAAGTTTTTAGCATGTCCAGGATACCCTGAATGTAAAAACACTAAAGCTATAGTAGAAACTGTAGATGTTCCTTGCCCAAAATGTGGTGGAACAGTACAAGTTAGAAGAGCAAAAAATAAAAAGAAATATTATATATGTGAAAATAATCCTAAATCATGTGACTATATTTCTTGGAATAAGCCTACTAAGAATGAAGACAAAAATAAATAAAAATAAGAAAGATTGGTTAATTTTGCAACCAATCTTTTGCTATATAAAAATAAAAGAAAAAATATTAAAGAAATTTCAAAAAAAGTGTTGACAATTTTCGACAAGCG
>ULMV01033930.1_pt1 | contig 14569 bp, 10 predicted proteins | sample 1951751 | NCBI WGS metagenome assembly ULMV01 (sample SAMEA4835560, study PRJEB28245) | human gut metagenome | biome: gut microbiome; material: fecal sample | place: Denmark | collected 2008 | reverse complement strand
CCGCCGGCGGCTCTTATATCTGCCGGAATCCGCTCAAGTGCCATTACCGCACAGGCACCTGCTTCCTGTGCAATCTTAGCCTGCTCCGGTGTGGTCACATCCATGATTACACCGCCCTTTAACATCTGTGCCAGTTCCTTGTTGAGTTCATATCTTGTTGCCATGGTAATCTCCGTTTCCGGACAGTCCGCCTTTTTGTGTAGGGACTGCCGCTGATTTTTATTTTGTATTTTGTCATGTAATGCGCCGCTTCATGAATTTAGCGTTATGATACAGTAAAGATGGCTTGATTAAAACATCCAGTTTGAATAAAAATAAGCAGTCCAGTTGTGCAGAGCATGGAAAAATAACAATAAAGAGTTGGTAGGCGTTGATTTCAAGCTTTTCTCTTTCACTTAAAGTTTAAGTAGAAGATAAAATACTTAAGTGTTATAATGATATGAGGTTCAAAAGGTATTGTGTTCCTCATTTTGCGCAGGTTCCAAGTTCTAAAGCCTAATCGCGCAGGCGCGAACGGCTTTTTTACCTTTTGACCCTGATAGCTTATAATAGTGGCGGCAAAATGTTTGAAAATAGAATTTTCAAATTAAGAAAAATACCGCCTGCGATGATAATGAAGTCAACCGGGCGGTACAGAGTCATTAAAAAATGAGAAATAGAAGATTTTTTTACCGCCGTTAAGTGAAAATAGATTTGTCAGGCGGTAATGGCGGAATGGAGATTAAAATGAAAAAGCTGACACAGTTATTTCTCACGTTTCTGAAGATAGGTGCGTTCACCTTCGGCGGGGGCTATGCGATGATTGCACTTTTAGAAAATGAGTTTATCGAAAAAAAGAAGTGGATTGACAGAGAAGAGTTTTTGAATATGGTGGCGTTTGCGGAGTCGACACCGGGTCCCGTGGCGGTCAACAGTGCGACCTATCTGGGCTACAGAGTGGGCGGTGTCGCGGGAGCCGCGCTGTCAACGCTTGCCGTGAGCATACCTTCATTTGTGATAATATATCTGATATCGCTCTTCTTTGATAAGTTTTTAAGTCTGACCTATGTGGCGTATGCGTTCAAGGGGATACAGGTGTGCGTCGTATATCTCATAGCGTCTGCCGGAGTGAGAATGTTCAAGGGACTTGAGAAGAACATGTTCAACTATGTGATTTTGGGATTAGTGATTGCTGTGATGACGGTGTTTTCGATAACGGCGGTATCGTTCTCGTCAATATTCTATATAGTGATAAGCGGCGCAGCAGGCTGGGCTGTGTATATGCTTCGAAAGTATGTGGGTAATTCCGGTAAAATATGTTCTGACACGGAGGAAAAACATAAAAAATGATATATATTGAACTTTTTCTGAATTTTCTTGTTATCGGTGCGGTTTCCTTCGGCGGTGGCTACGGCATGATTTCGCTTGTCAGGGAGACGGTTTTGTCAAGGGGGTGGATTACCGAGAGTGAATTTATGAGCTTTATTGCCGTATCGGAGTCGACGCCGGGGCCGCTCGCGGTGAATATGGCGACCTTTATCGGTTCTTCACAGGGAGGAATATTCGGTGCGTTTATCGCAACTCTCGGGGTTGTGCTGCCGTCATTTGTCATAATACTAATCATTGCCGCCGTGCTGAAAAATCTCCTGAAATATGCAGGTGTGAATGCGGTTCTGTCCGGAGTACGGCCATGCATAGTCGCCATGATTATTGCGACGGCAATCAGCATGGGACTTAACACTCTGCTTGGTTTTGTGGATTACACAAGCAGCATAGCGCCTGATTTAAGGTCAATAATAATATTTATGATACTTTTTGCAGTATCTTTTTTGCTGAAAAAAATATGGAAAAAGAAGTTATCGCCAATTCTTATGATTGTGCTGTCGGCGGTGCTCGGGATAGTGTTCTGGGGTTTTTGAGAAAAACCTTAAAAGGTTGTTGATGCGGACAATTATACCGTAACCGAGGAGTCAACGATAATCACGTTAAAGCCTGATTATCTTAAGACTTTATCAAAGGGCAGTCATACATATGAAATTGTATGGACGGACGGCACCGCAGACGGGATATTCTTTTAGCCGTGCACCTTTTATCACGCTTTTTGTGGTAGTGCTTGCGGGAACGATTGTAATGACCGTGAGAAGAAAGAAGAGCTGCAAGTAAAGACAAGCAGTAATTTATAGGATAATATCTTGAGTAGGGACTTTAATCGGTCAATCAAAGCTGAAACTTATGTAAATTACAGGTTGCCTTTTTTTGCAACCATCGTTTATAATGGTATCAGGCTTGGGGGAGCCTTTGTGTGTTTGTGTCATGCAAAGGGAGGGCTTTTTTGAAAACAGAATTAAGCAATGCGATGGCGGCAGCGGGAGACAAGGCGCAATATGATATTCGAGCTAAGCGGCTGCTGGCACAGAAGAGTATCTTGGCGCGTATTCTTTTAAAGACGGTTGATGCGTTTAAGGGAATGAGCCCCGAAGATGTGGCGGATAGCATTGAGGGCGAGCCGGTGATCGGAATGGTGCCGATTGAGCCGGGAAACACCAATGGCGAGAGGAATGATGGCTCGGGACAGCGGGTTAGCGGATTCAATACGGAGAACTCGGAAATTAACGAGGGAATGATAAGATTTGATATTGTTTTTTATGTGCGGTTACCGTTTGGCAATGTACATATAAAAGATAATGTCAGATTGACAGAAAATGAGACAAATCATAAACTGACACAGATTATCGTGAATGTCGAGGCACAGAAGGATGAGCCTGTTGCATATAAGATATTAAACAGGTCAATTTTTTATGTGAGCCGCCTGGTATCATCGCAAAAGGAAAGAGATTTTGTTAATTCCAATTACGACGATATTAAGCAGGTTTACAGCATTTGGATATGTATGAACATGAAGTGCAACAGCATGAGTCATATCCATCTGACCAAGGACGAGATGCTTGAGCCGTATGAGTGGAAGGGAAATATCAATCTGCTCAATATTATTCTTATAGGAATTACGGATGAGCTACCCGTGCACGATGAGAGATATGAGCTCCACCGCCTGATAGGTGCACTTCTGTCAAGCAGTATTCAGCTCAACGAGAAGCTCGAGATAATGGAAAAGGAATATAATCTTCCTGTTAACAGTGATTTCAGAAGGGATGTGAATGTTATGTGTAATCTCAGTGATGGCATTGAGGAAAAGGCAGCAGAGAAAGCAACAGAGAAAACGACGAGAGAAATAAATGAAAAAGTTATTAAAAACATGCACAAAAATGGTTACACAACCGCACAGATAGCTAAGATTGTTGAGGTGAGTGAGTCGGAGGTTGAGGCGGTTATAAAGGAAAAATTGCACAATACCGACATCAGGGTCTTAAACCGGAATGATGTTGAGGTCAAATAGGTTTATTTAGGTTTATAATGTATAACGGAATATATTTATGCATATTGGTTCCGTTGTACGAAGAAAAGCTAATATATTTCCCCCTCTTTATCGGACAGGAATATGTCCGGTTAAAGAGGGGGATTTTGTTTTAAAAGGGTGGAGATTTTACGTGGATAGTTGTATTATAGAGTAATAGGTTTTAGAGTAATGAGATTTAGCGTAAAGAGTGCTTGCTGGGTTGAAGAACCGGGAAAGTGCGGGTTCAGGCTATGAGAGCAGATAGGGTGGGCGAAGAATGAATTATAATATAGCAGTCTGCGATGACAGTGCAGCGGACAGAAAATATATATCTGACATGGTCGATGAGTGGGCGGCGGGAAAAGGGTGCGATGTACGGACGATGGCGTTTGAGTCGGCGGAGAGCTTCATGTTCTGTTACGACGATAAAAAAGACTATGATATACTGCTGCTTGACATAGAGATGGGCGGCATGGACGGCGTTGCCATGGCAAAGAGGCTGCGCGAGCAGGACGACAATGTCCAGATTGTGTTCATAACGGGATATTCCGACTATATTGCGGAGGGCTACGAGGTGGCGGCGCTCCATTATCTTATGAAGCCAGTGAAGAAGGAAAAACTCTTTTCGTTGCTTGACCGTGCGGTCGAAAAGCTGTCTAAGAATGAAAAGATGATAAATATGGAGCTTGGTGGGGAGCTGGTCCGAATACCGATATATCAGATAAGATATGCCGATGTTATGGGAAATTATGTGACGGTTCATGCAGCACAGGACTACACATTTAAGATGACGCTGAGAGATTTGCAGAAGGAGCTCGACGAGCGTTTTTACCGCGTGGGCCGTTCCTGCATTGTAAATCTCACGCAGGTAAGCCGCGTGACCAAGACGCAGATAAGGCTTGTGGACGGTGCAGAGATACCGCTGCCGAGAGGAGCGTTTGAGGCGGTGAACAGGGCGATAATAAACTTATAGAATGAAGTTGAGGTCAAAAGGTATTTTGACATTTAATTTTTGTAACAAAGCTGCCGTATTTGTGCGGCTTGTGGCGTCTTATACACGCTTATATAAGTACATTTGTGAAAGGAACAGATTATGTCATTTTTTTCAAAGAGAATAGATAGACAGCTCTCCGCGTACCAGCGGGAGCTTATTGAGACGCACTACCGCGAGGTGGATAATATGTATCGTCAGATACGCGGGTGGAGGCATGACTACCGCAACCATATACAGACCATGAAGGCATATGCGGCGTTGGGGGATTTGGAGGCGGTAAAAAAATACCTTGATTTATTAGATGAGGATTTAACAACGGTTGACACGGTGATAAAGACGGGAAATCCGATGACGGACGCAATACTCAATTCCAAAATTTCCCTTGCAAAGTCCAAGGACATCAACGTCGTGGCTGATGCACATATCCCGCTTAAATTAAAGACCTCGGAGATTGACCTGTGCTGTATTATAGGAAATCTTTTTGACAATGCAATTGATGCGAGCATGAAGCTTCCGAAGGAACAGAGGGTGATAAGGGTGTATATGGATATGAAGAATACGCAGCTATACATCTCTTTTACGAATTTCACGGCGGGAAAGAAGCTTAAGAAGGACGGAAGACTGTTCCACAGCACGAAGGGAGACGGGCATGGATTCGGGCTTGTGAGAATAGATGCCATAGTCGACAGGCTTGACGGGTACCTAAGCCGCAACAGTGAGGACGGCGCGTTCACTACAGAAATACTCCTGCCGCAGATATGAGAACCACAGAAAGCGTCACATTTATCATCACTATCTGCAATTCATCACCCGTAAATTACAATTCGTCCCCGAAATAACGCAGGGACGTTTTTTTATGGTATAAAATAAGCCATAAGAAATTTCTGCGAAAAATTAAAAGAGAGGTTGGTGAAGAAGTTGCCGGAAAACAATAAAAGCGGGAGCGCAAAAAAGATAAAACCCAAGTACAACATGTTTCAAAATTCATGCTACATGATAAAGATTGCGTGGCAGGCAAAGGAGAAGAAGGTCATAGTGCTGTGCCTACTGTCAGCCGTGCTTGCGCTGATTACAAATCTTATAAATCTATATATACCACCTGTAATATTAGGTGCGGTGGAGAAAAAGGTGGGGGCCTGGGAGCTTATTTTTATTGTAGCGGCGTTTACGATTGGAATTATGCTCTTCTTTGCGGCAACTGCATACGCTGATACTAATATAGTGTATGGAAAGGTGACATTGCGTAGTGAGATGCTTGCGATGATTAACAGAAAGGCGGCGACGACATCATATTCAAACGTGGTGAATGACCGATTTAGGAAGGACTTTGACAGGGCATGTCTGAGTGTGGCGAGCAAGCGCTCGTCGACGGAGGAGATATGGGACACGCTCGGCAGTCTGCTGACGGATATTGCAGGCTTTGTGATATATTTGAAGCTCCTGTCAAATGTACAGCCGATGCTGTTTGTGGTGGTGCTTGTAACAGGCGTGATAAGCTATTTTGCCGCAGATTATGCGAACAGCTTTGAGTATAAACATAAGGACGAGACGGCGGAGTATAAAAACCATATAGATTATATTTTAAAAACCGAGGACGAGCTTGGGGCGGCGAAGGATATCAGGATTTTCGGGATGCGCGGCTGGCTTGAGGAATTGTATGCAAAGGTTATGAAAGCCTATATGGCATTTAACGGCAAGGTTCAGAATGTACATATGATGGTAGCGCTACTTGATGTTATTCTCACATTTATGCGTAACGGGATAGCATATATGTACCTCATAATGATGGTTTTAAACGGGGAAATAGATGTTGCGAGGTTCCTTCTGCTGTTTACGGCGGTGGGCGGTTTTGCACAGTGGGTTACGGGAATTTTGAAGGAATTTAACAATCTTCACAGACAGTCAATCGACATATCAATGACGCGGGAATTTCTTGAGTACGATGAACCCTTTAAATTTGCTGAAGGGGAGCATTTGAGCGCTGAAAGGGACAACGAATACGAAATACGGCTTGAAAATGTATCCTTCAGATATCCCGGTGCCGACAAGGATACGCTTGCCGGCATAAATCTCACACTACATTCAGGCGAGAAGCTCGCGGTTGTGGGACTTAACGGTGCAGGAAAGACGACGCTTGTAAAGCTTATCTGTGGCTTTTTAAATCCGACAAGGGGAAGTGTTTTTCTCAACGGAAAGGATATCCGGGATTTTAACAGAGCTGATTATTACACAATGTTTTCGGCTGTGTTTCAGGATTTCTCGCTGCTTCCGGGCACAATCGCGATGAATATTGCACAGACGGACGAGAACATTGACCTGCCAAGGGTAAGAAAATGTGCCGCGGAGGCTGGAATTGGGGAGAAGATAGAGACATTGGCAGACGGATACAATACATATCTTGACAGGCAGGTTTACAAGGACGCGGTGATGCTTTCGGGTGGTGAGACACAAAGCCTTATGCTTGCGAGGGCATTGTACAAGGACGCACCGTTTGTCGTGCTCGATGAGCCCACGGCGGCGCTTGACCCGATTGCGGAGTCAAAGCTGTATCAGAAATACAGTGAACTTACCAAGGGAAAAAGCTCCGTGTATATTTCACACAGACTTGTCTCGACAAGGTTTTGCGATAGAATAATAATGCTTGGCAATTGCGGAATTATTGAGAAGGGTACACACGCACAACTGTTAAACAACAATGGGGAGTACGCTAAGCTGTACGGGATACAGAGCAATTATTACAAGGAGGGGGAGAACGATGACGAAGAATAAGGATAAGCCCTCGTGGCTTGAGACGATAAAGCTTACAAACAGGGCATTCAGGATATATTATGAAAACAGTCCGGTGCAGACGATTGTATATATGATAAGCATGGCGTGGGATGCACTCACCCCTTATATCGGAATATATTTGTCCGCATGTATAATCAATGAGCTCACCAACGGAAGAAATCCACAGAGACTCAAAGCGCTGGTGCTCATCACGCTTTTATCGGCTGCGGTGATTGGCTTGGGCTCGGCATTTCTTGGAAAAATAAGAAATGTTTACAATAAACCGTCCTGGTTTTATCTGGAGCATATTTATGCGAAGAAAATGCTGGACATGGATTTTGACAAATTTGATGATATAAAGACGTCGGAGCTTCGTCAGACAATAAGACAGTACCAGAGCATGGGCTGGGGAATACTGCCTTCGCTCAACATATACGGAGGCTTGTGCAAGCAGTGTTTTACATTCTTTGGAGGAATTACCCTCACGACATCACTTTTCTCAAGCCATGTGCCGCAGAATGCCGGGACATACAGGCTGCTTGACAATCCTATGGTTGTGTTCACGGTGATACTGCTGCTGATAGCGATAACCTATATGTCGCCTGTCCTTTTAAACAAATCACAGGAATATTTTACGAATGGCAAGGACGATTTAGCTCTCGGAAACAATAAGTTTCGTTTCTGGGGATTTCTTGGCGGCAGGAGCGATGTCGCAATGGACGTGAGAATTTACAGGCAGGATAAGCTGTGCGATAAATTCTGTCTGAGCAAGGAGGCACCCTTCCACTCAAAAAGCAGGATTGCAAGGCTCGGCTGGGGAAGGCAGGGGCTTTTGAAGGCGGCGTCCGCGGCGGTATCCAGGATATTTACGGGCGTTATATATGTGTTTGTATGTCTCAAGGCACTTGCCGGAGCCTTTGGCATAGGCGCAGTCACACAGTATATAGCATCGATACAAAAGACGGCAGATGGCGTCTCAAGCATTGTGGAGCTTCTCGGTTATATGAGAAATAATGCTGCTGTTCTAAAGAGTGTGTTTGAATTTCTTGACCTGCCAAACGACATGTATCAGGGGAGTCTGACTGTTGAAAAAAGAAGGGACAGAAACTATGAGGTTGAATTCAGGAATGTATCGTTCAAATATCCGGGAAGCGACAACTATTCATTAAAGAATGTAAACATGAAGTTTGAGGTCGGAAAGCGCATCGCCGTCGTAGGCATGAACGGAAGCGGAAAGACCACATTTATAAAGCTTCTCTGCCGTCTGTACGACCCGACCGAGGGTGAGATACTTTTAAACGGAATAGATATCCGCAAGTACAATTATGAGGAGTACATGAATATATTTTCCGTGGTATTTCAGGATTTCAAGCTCCCTGCCCTGAAGCTCGGTGAGAATGTCGCGTCCGGGGCGGTTTACGATGAGGAGCGGGTTATGAGATGCATCAGGGAGGCGGGATTTGAGGATAATCTGAGTAAAATGCCGCAGGGACTTGAGACATATCTATACACTGACTACGGAGAGGACGGAGTGAATGTGTCGGGCGGTGAGGCGCAGAAGATAGCTATAGCAAGGGCACTCTACAAGGACGCACCATTCATTATTCTTGACGAGCCGACAGCGGCGCTTGACCCGGTGACTGAGGCTGAGATTTATTCTAAATTCAATGACATAGTCGGGGACAAGACTGCAATCTATATCAGCCATCGCCTCTCCTTGTGTAAATTCTGCGATGAGATACTTGTGTTTAACGAGGGCGCAGTAATACAGCAGGGAACGCATGAAAAACTGGTTGCGGACGAGAACGGAAAATACTATGAGCTGTGGCATGCACAGGCGCAGTATTACACGGCGTAGAATACGAAAACAGACAGCATTCATGCAATGTTGAACAACATATAAGTTATAACTAATTTTAGTTGCATATTTCTAACTGTGGTGATATATTCATATTGAATAGGGTCGTTTATGTAATTACATAAATTGTACTGTGAAGGAGGAGATTACTGTGGCTAAGATAGTTGAACTTAAAAATGTTACCAAGGTGTACAAGACAGGGGAGCGTGAGTTTCGCGCGCTCGACGGAGTCGATTTGAGTATTGAGAAGGGAAAGTTCGTTGTCATACTCGGTCCGTCGGGAGCGGGTAAATCCACGCTCCTCAATTTAATTGGCGGAATGGATATTCCGACAACAGGACAGGTGATTGTCGACGGAGAGGACATTTCAAAATATAACGAGGATAAATTGAGCCGTTACAGAGCGACGACGGTCGGCTTCATTTTCCAGTTTTATAATATACTGCCGACGCTCACGGTGCTTGAGAATGTGGAGCTTGTGAAGGATATAGTGAAGAATCCGCTTGATGCACATGAGGCACTCGCGAAGGTCGGACTCACGGAGCATGAGAACAAGTTTCCTAACCAGCTCTCGGGAGGCGAGCAGCAGAGAATCTCAATCGCGCGAGCGGTTGCTAAGAATCCGAAGGTGCTGCTCTGTGATGAGCCGACGGGTGCCCTTGATTCTGCAACAGGAGTTGAGGTATTGAAGCTTCTCATGGAGCAGTGCAGAAAGGGAGAAAATACGGTTATCATCGTTACTCATAACAGCCTGATTGCTGACATTGCAGACATTGTGGTGCGCGTAAAGAACGGAAAAATCAAGTCTGTTGTCGATAACCCTTCACCGAAGAATATCGAGGAGGTGGAGTGGTAATGCTTAGAAAAAAGATGTTGAGGGATATACGGAAAAATTTCTCTTCTTTTATCACTATATTTATAATGACCTTCCTCGGTGTGTTTGTATTTTCTGGAATCCATGCCTACATGGATGGTATGGACTACAGTGGACAGAGATACTATGAGGAGAATAATCTGCAGGATTTATGGATGCTTGGGGAGAATTTTTCCGATGATGACATGAAGGATATTCTTGCCACGGACGGTGTGAAGGCTGCAGAGCGCGCACTGGTTATAAATACCGATTTGAAAAATTTTAAGGACGTTGTCCTTGAGACGAATTTTGTTGAGAGCAAGAATATTTCGAGCATGCATGTGGTTGACGGAGAGGGCTTTGACTATGACAGTGACGGAATGTGGCTTGACAGCTACCTTGCGGACAATCTCGGCATCAAGGTCGGAGATGAGCTGACGCTCGCATACAAGGACTATGAGATTACGGGCAGGGTGGCAGGACTTGTGAACACGCCCGACCATGTCTACTCAATCAAGGATGAGTCTGCGATTTTCCCGACACATGATGACTACGGCTATGTGTATCTGTCCATGAAATCGTTCCCTGAGGATTACATAAAGGATGAATTGAAGGCTGCCGCCGCCGAAAAGCTTGGCATGAATGCAGGGGATGTGACGGATGAAATATTCGACATGGCTTTTCCTGATTACAAGGCAGGCGATTATTATGTGTATAATTATGCCTACGTCACATTGAAGGACGATGCTGATGAGCAGGCTGTAAAGGCACTTTTACAGAACAATATCAAGTCGGCGGTGGCTGTGACTGGAAGAGATGCGAGTGCGTCGGTGGAGGCTTATCAGAGTGAGGTTGAGGAGGGTGCAAGCTATTCGGGGATATTTACCTTCCTGTTTCTTTTCATAGCGGTGCTCTCGGTTGTCACGACAATGCATCGTTTTGTCAAGAAACAGAGGACACAGATAGGAACCCTGAAGGCACTTGGCTTCAGCAGAAAAAGGATAGAAAGACATTATCTAGGCTACGGGTTTTATGTGAGTGTCATCGCCGCAATTCTGGGGCTGATTGGCGGAAGATTCATTATAGGAAATATTTTTGTAAATATGGAGGCAAGCTATTTTGAAGTGCCGGATATGGTTGTGGTCACAAAGCCGATTGTCTATGCAGTGGCGGCAGGAGTTGTGCTGTTAGTCACGGCAGCTACATATTTCACCTGCCATGGGCTTTTGAAGGAGTCGGCTGCACAGACGCTGAGGCTTGAGGTGCCGAAGGTGAAAGCGGGCGAGTTAAAGCCTGCGGGAAGCCTTGCAAAGAGATTTTCAGTGGGTGTGCGCTGGAATCTGCGCGATATCGGAAGAAACAAGGGAAGAACGATAACCGGTATTGTGGGAATTGTGGGCTGTACGATGCTTATAGTGTGTGCTTTTGGCATGAGGGACACAATTAAGTTCTTTATAAAGTGGCAGTTTGAAGATTTATATAATTTTGAGTATAAGCTTGATGTGGAGAGCACAATATCTGATGAGGCATATAAGGAGCTGACAGACAGATACGGTGATGCGACGAGCATGACGCTTGCCGTCGAGGCTTTTGATGCGTCGGGAAATACCTCAACCAGACAGATTGTCGTAACGGATGCAGGAGATAAGGTGAGATATACCGACCATAAGGCAGGATATTTCGAGCTGTCGGATGACGGAATATATGTATCGGAAAAGCTATTGTCAATCCTTGGCTTAAAGGTTGGGGATAATGTGAGCTGGTCGGTGTACGGCGAGGAAAAAACATACACAACCGGAATTGCCGGAACCTTCCGTGAGCCGCAGGGACAGAAGCTTGCGATGACAAGAGCCTATGCGGAGAGCATCGGCATTGATTACAAGGCGGACTGCATTTATACGGATGAAGATTTAAGTGAAGTGAAAAATATCGCGGGTGTATCGCTCATAACCGGAATTGCTGCCCTGAAGGACGGAATGATGTCCATGCTCAGCATGATGGACACGGTTATATTGCTGCTTATGGTGGTATCCGTAGTTCTTGCTGTTGTGATTATCTACAATCTCGGAATACTGTCCTTCTCCGAGAAGCAGTACCAGTTCGCAACCATGAAGGTGTTGGGCTTCAGAAGCAGACAGATAAGAAAGATATATGTCATGCAGAATCTCTGGGTCTGCATCGTGGCAGTCATAATAGGGCTTCCTCTCGGCGAGTACATGACAGCGCTTATCTACAAGCTGGCGATGGGTGATAACTATGATATGCTGGTCCGTGTAGAACCAATCACCTATGTTGTCGGTGCCGTAGGCGTGTTCGCGGTGGCTTATCTGGTAAATCTCCTGCTTGGACGCAAGGTAAAGACAATCGATATGGTTACGAGCCTGAAGGCAAATGAGTAGAAGTGCGGATAATAGTTAGGTGAAGCAATAAGATGGTTTGTTTTTTAAATATGTTATTTTAAATTACTATAACTGTGTTATAATAAAAAGAGCGTAAGGATTATAACATGGAGGTCATTATGATATACAACGGAAAAAGAACAAGGAAAATAAGCATAAGGTTTAAGCTTATGCTGCCGGTTACTGCGATTATGCTGATTATGGCATTGGTGCTGGGGATTATGGGAAATCGTGCTGTACTGAACGGAATGTCACAGCTTGGAGGCGAGGAGGCTGTGATGGCGGCAAAGGCAGCAGCGAATGTTGTTGATGGCGATGAGCTGGAAAGCCTGTATGAGAGCAGCGGAACCGGGGACAGCTATGAGAGGATAAGGCTTGCCATGGATGCCGTGAGGCGTGAGCTGGGAGTTCTGTACATGTACACACTGTATGAGGACGGCGGCAAAATATATTATGGAATAGATACTGCTGAGGTTGATGCCTGTGAATATGGCTCCGAGTTTGATGCGACGTATGAAGAGCTTGCGGATGTGTTTGCCGGCAGAAGCTATACGGATAACGTAATCGGGAATTATGGTGATTACTCAATAATAACGTCATATGCGCCTGTTTTTAACCGTGATAATGAGGTAGTAGGAATCATTGCATGCGATTATGATGCGACGCAGATAGAAAAAAGGATTTACAGCAGCAATAAAGCCAATATGGAAGCGGCAGTGGTCTGTCTTGTCCTTGCGGTTATAGCAATGAACGTGATTGTGGCTGTGATTATAAGGAATCTCAATAAGGTTGATAAGAAGATATATGATATTGTCAACAACGAGGGTGATTTGACTCAGAAGCTGGACATTAGAACGGGCGATGAGCTTGAAAATATTGCCGAAAATGTCAATGAGCTTCTCAATTACATAAGAAATATAATGGTTAACATATCGGACAATTCTTCAGAACTCAGAAGCTCCTCCGATAAGATTGCCAATGATCTTTCCAATGCGCAGATAAGCATTTCGGATATATCTGCAACCATGGAGGAGATGAGTGCATCCATGGAGGAGACAAGTGCCTCACTGAGCCAGATTAATGAGTCGGTTAATGAGACTTTTGAAGCTGTGGAGGATATCAGTAGCCAGGCAGAAGGCGGAAATGATAAGTCCCGGAGGATAATGGAGAATGTGCAGGGAATATATGACAGTGCACAGCAGGCAGGCAGGAGCGCGAAGGAAGAGACGGAGAAAATGGCTGAGAGCATGCGCAGCAGGATTGAGAAATCCAAGGCGGTTGAAGAAATCAGCAGCCTGACCGAGCTTATTCTGAGTATTGCAAAGAAGACGAATCTTCTGGCACTCAATGCAAGCATAGAGGCGGCGCGTGCAGGCGAGGCAGGACATGGCTTTGCGGTTGTAGCCGGTGAAATCGGGGAGCTTGCAGCTAATTCTACGCAGACGGCAGGAAGGATACAGACTGTCAGCAATGAGGTTATCAATGCCGTGGATGAGCTTGCCGAGGAATCAGGAAAAATGCTGGAGCTCATGGATACCACTGCGATGGAGGGATACAGAAGGCTTCTTGATACCTGCGACGATTACAGGAACGATGTAAGCGGCATGAGTGATATGATGAAAAGCTTTGCAGACAGGAGTGAATCCGTCAAGAGCAGCATGAATTTCATACGCGAATCAATAGCTGCAGTGAATATAGCGGTAGATGAGAGTACAAAGGGAATAACCAATGTCACGGAAAAGGCTGTTGAACTTACACAGGGAGTGAACGATATTGGTCAGGAGTCACATAACAATGTCATTATATCGGATAAGCTTAATGCTGAGATAAAGAAATTCAAGCTGAGCCGGGAATAGTAAAAACATATACTAGGGCATACGGAGAAATCTTCGTATGCCTTATTTTTTATGGTAAATTCCAGAATAACTGAAAAAATATATTGCATAATAACCAATGACGTGATAATATTAACTAGGTTAGATATAACTAACATAAGTTACACACGTAATACTGCATAAAAGTACGAAGCGGAGGTTGATATGTCAGTACAGGAGTTTATGGCTTACAGACAGGGAGCAAGCTTCAGAATGAAGGTGTCTATGGAGCTGGTGCTGCACTGCGCCCCTATACTAAAGGATGTGAAGCCCGCCAACATTGTGGCTGTGACACCGGAACAGTTCAGGCTGTATGTGCGGCTTCTGTCAGGCACGGAAATTTCGTGGCTGCTGCTTAACGTCAATAAACAGAGAGCGATACTGTATCTGTACAGACGTGACAGGCTCGAAGCCTATCTTTCCGATAAGGACATTGAGGATTTCCTTGC
>ULMV01015842.1_pt1 | contig 14588 bp, 9 predicted proteins | sample 1951751 | NCBI WGS metagenome assembly ULMV01 (sample SAMEA4835560, study PRJEB28245) | human gut metagenome | biome: gut microbiome; material: fecal sample | place: Denmark | collected 2008 | reverse complement strand
CCTGCCACTGGCAGCTCCCTACAGATGCTTTGGCAACGACAAAAAAGCCCTTAACTATGGTTATTAACCACAGCTAAGGGCTTAGTTTATAATATGGAATTTGTTCAGAGCCAAGCTCCGAACTTTAGTCTGCAAGCCACCTGTTAATTGTTCCGTTACCCATAAACCACTGGATAACAAGAATAATGGCACTTGCTATGACTGTTATCAATTTGTTATCAAAAGACTAATCGAAATCGCTGAAACCCGCATAAACACTGGCTTTTTTAAGCAACTCGATTTATTCAAACTCAATCGTTCCAGGTGGTTTGCTAGTCAGATCATAGAATACTCTGTTAACTCCCCTTACCTCATTAATAATTCTGCTCATGACTGTCTGGAGAACCTCAAATGGAATCTCTGCGCTCTCTGCTGTCATGAAATCAATTGTGTTGACTGCACGAAGTGCAACCGCATAATCGTAAGTTCTTTCGTCACCCATAACACCAACGGAACGCATGTTAGTGAGGGCTGCGAAATACTGGTTTGGCATCCATGCTGGAGCCTTACCGTTAGCTTTCTTGTACTCAGCTACAGCCTTGTCAACCTCTGAACGGTAGATATAGTCAGCATCCTGAACGATACGAACCTTATCAGCTGTTACCTCGCCGATAATTCTGATTCCAAGTCCCGGACCTGGGAATGGCTGACGGAATACAAGATGTTCTGGTATTCCAAGTTCAAGACCAGCCTTACGAACCTCATCTTTGAAAAGGTTGCGTAGTGGTTCAATGATTTCCTTGAAATCAACGAAATCAGGAAGTCCTCCTACATTGTGATGAGACTTGATTACTGCTGATTCACCGCCAAGTCCGCTTTCTACAACGTCTGGATATATAGTTCCCTGTGCAAGGAAGTCAACTGCACCAATCTTCTTGGCTTCTTCCTCAAATACACGGATAAACTCTTCCCCAATAATCTTTCTCTTAGCTTCTGGCTCTGTAACGCCTGCAAGCTTAGAGTAATATCTCTCCTGTGCATTAACTCTTATAAAGTTAAGGTCGAACTGTCCTTCTGGTCCAAATACGCTCTCAACTTCATCGCCTTCATCTTTACGGAGAAGACCGTGATCTACGAATACGCATGTAAGCTGCTTTCCAATAGCTCTTGAAAGAAGTCCGGCTGCAACAGATGAATCAACACCACCTGAAAGAGCAAGTAAAACCTTGCCACTGCCAACCTTCTCGCGGATTTCTTTAATTGTATTCTCAACAAATGCATCCATCTTCCATGTTCCGGCACATCCGCATACTCCACGAACAAAGTTGTGAAGCATCTTGGTTCCTTCCTGAGTATGAAGAACCTCTGGGTGGAACTGGATTGCATAAAGATTCTTCTCTGTACACTCTGCTGCTGCAACTGGGCAGTCTGCTGTGTGGGCAACAATCTTGAATCCTGGTGCAATCTGTGAGATGTAATCAAAATGGCTCATCCACACAATAGTTTTCTCTGAGACATCTGAGAATAAAGCGCTGCTCTTATCTACAAATGTTTCTGTCTTTCCATACTCTCTTACTGGTGCCTTCTCAACCTTGCCACCAAGCACATGCTGCATAAGCTGTGCGCCATAGCAAAGACCAAGTACAGGTACACCAAGTTCGAAAAGTTCTTTAGTACATGTTGGCGCGCCATCTTCATAACAGCTGTTAGGACCACCCGTAAGGATAATTCCTTTAGGGTTCATGGCCTTAATCTGCGCCAGGTCTGTCTTGTAAGAATAGATCTCACAATATACATTACATTCACGGACACGGCGCGCAACCAGCTGGTTGTACTGACCACCGAAGTCAATGACAATAACTTTCTCCTGATCCATGATCAATCTCCAATCTTGTGTATTTATATATACATTATAGTTAAACTTGCCACTTATGACAAGCCTTAATTCTCCCCAATTCTTATCTTGCTAATTCTCCTCCAGACAATCCTTATCTATGCATCTTTCTCCCCAATTCTCTTCTTCACATAAGAATCCATCTTCTCTCTGACCATCGCCATCTTTCTGTTGGTCTCCTCATTATCAGAATGAAAATGCATAAGCTTTGCAAGATAGCCCTGTTCCACAGTAATCCGCACGCTCTCATCATACACAAGCTCATAAGCAAGTGATACATGACCAATAACAGTATCAGCCGGTGTGCGTCTTATTGCTTTGAGTATACAGTGTTCCTCATCAAACGCTTCTAACACTTCATCTGTAATATCACTCTTCATCAGTTCTTCAGTCGTAGTGTTATATATTTCTTCAAGCGGAGTATCAATATTAACCTTAAATATATCAACCTTATCAGCGTCACGAAGCACATTGCAGAATGCCTGCTCGCGGCGATTAAGTCCCTGCGGAATTCTGTACATATTGTGACACCTTATTGCAAGCTCAAGCATTTCCATGTCCGATTTATTCAATCTGTCATACAGAAATACTCCATCAGAATTATATCGATTCTCTAATGCTCCTGGCTTGTAGCCTGTACATTTGACCATTCCATTAAGAAAAGTACTGATAAGACCATCTTTGAACAACAGGTCTGCACCGAATTTTGCATGGTCAACAGAGTCCGCATCTGAAAATGTGTTATAACGCTTTATCTGTTCAAATCTTCCAACATCATGAAGCATTCCTGATAACCATGCCAGCTCAACATCATATGCACACATTCCTGCTGCCTTTGCAATTCTTTCACACAAAGCTGCAACTCTGTAAGTGTGGTCAATTTTTAATTTAATCTTAGGGTCATCTGCATTATAAGCTGCTGTGTATTCTGCAAATGCTTTCTTAACATGCACTCTGTCAACATACACACGGTTTATCTTGACATTTTCATAATAACCTTCAACATCAGCAACCTTTCCCTCGTTCCATGTGTCTATAATATCAGGCACATCAGATAAAGAATGACACACAACTGAAGTCAGGCTTCGAATATCATCGTTAATCTCAATTGTGTCAGGTATATGAATTACCTTCATGCCTGCTGCATGTCCTGCTTTAATGCCATTAATGCTGTCCTCAATGACTACACATTCTGATGGTTCACAGCCGATAAAACCTGCTACCCTTAAGAATATGTCCGGCTCAGGCTTTCCATGCTCAACCTCATCTCCATATACAACACCAGAAAGATAATCCCATGCTCCTATTCTGTGAAGACTCTTTTGTGCACTCGATTTCTGTGTTGAAGTTGCAACAGCACATTTTAACCCATTATCTTTAATATAATCAAGTAACATATTAAGTCCTGGCTTAACCGGAACTTCCTCCTTCTCCCTGATTTGGTGAACATGGTCTGTGCGCATTGTCCGCATTTCCCAGTAGTCCTGCTCTCCATGATAATAATCATCAAAAAAGCTCTGGCTAAGCTTTGCCGGTGCACCTTTAAAACTGTCGATAAGCCATAATGGCATTTCAACATTTTTCTGGGAAGCTGCCCACAGCCAGCCAAGATTAGACTGATTTTCCGTATCAATCATAACTCCGTCCATATCAAAGATAATCCCTTTTATCATAACTGCCTCCATTCAACTCCCCAAAATATCAAACCGACATACCTTGCATACACTTCCCTGATATCCGTTCCTTCATTTCCTGTTCTTACTTCTCTTCCAGATACTTCTTAACATACTGTCCGGTATAAGACTTCTTAACCTTAACAATCTCCTCAGGCGTTCCCTTGGCAATAACAGTTCCGCCGCGGTCGCCCCCCTCTGGTCCCATATCTATAATATAATCTGCTGTCTTAATAACATCAAGATTATGTTCAATAACAACTACAGTGTTGCCACCCTCTGCAAGCCTGTGAAGGATATTGACAAGCTTGTGGACATCGGCAAAATGCAGTCCGGTTGTAGGCTCATCAAGAATATATATAGTCTTTCCTGTGCTTCTTCTTGAAAGCTCTGTTGCAAGCTTGATTCTCTGTGCCTCACCACCTGAAAGCTCAGTTGATGGCTGTCCAAGCTTGACGTAAGACAAGCCAACCTCGTTGAGAGTCTCAATCTTTCTTCTTATACTTGGCACATTTTCAAAGAAATCAACTGCATCCTCAATAGTCATGTCAAGAACATCATATATGCTCTTATCCTTGTATTTTACTTCAAGAGTTTCTCTGTTGTAACGCTTACCCTCGCAGACTTCACAAGGAACATACACATCCGGCAGGAAATGCATCTCTATCTTGATAATACCGTCACCGGAGCATGCTTCACATCTTCCACCTTTAACATTAAAGCTGAATCTACCCTTCGTATATCCTCGTTCCTTCGCGTCCTTAGTCGTTGCAAACAGGTCTCTTATCATGTCAAATACACCTGTATAGGTTGCCGGATTAGACCTTGGTGTTCGTCCAATTGGTGACTGGTCAATATTAATGACCTTATCAAGCTGCTCTATTCCGTCAATTCCATCATGGTCGCCTGCAATACATCTCGCCCTGTTAAGCGACTTTGCAAGGTGCTTGTAAAGAATCTCATTAACAAGTGAACTCTTGCCTGAGCCTGACACACCTGTTACGCATGTGACAACTCCAAGCGGAATATCTACATCAATATTCTTAAGATTATTCTCCCTTGCGCCTCTTACCTTAATCCAGCCAGCAGGCTTTCTACGCTCTGCCGGTACAGGTATCTTGATTCTTCCTGACAGATATGCACCTGTAAGTGAGTCCTTGCACGCCATAATGTCCGCAGCAGTTCCTGTTGCGACAACTTCTCCACCATTTCTTCCTGCGCTTGGTCCGATATCCACAATATAATCGGCTGCAAACATAGTATCCTCATCATGTTCAACGACAATAACTGAGTTACCAAGATCTCGCAAATGTGTCAGAGTTCCCAGCAGCTTGTCATTATCCCTCTGGTGAAGGCCGATGCTTGGCTCATCAAGAATATAAGCAACTCCTACAAGACCTGAACCAATCTGTGTAGCAAGCCTGATTCTCTGTGCTTCACCGCCTGACAGAGTTCCTGTAGCACGCGAAAGTGCCAGATAATCAAGTCCTACATCTACAAGGAACTTAATTCTTGCCTTGATTTCCTTAAGAATCTCTGCACCAATAAACAGCTGTCTCTCTGAAAGCTTCATATTCTCAAGGAATTCCTGAAGCTTTATAATAGACATGTTAGTAATCTCATATATGTTCTTATCTGCAATAGTAACAGCAAGTGAAGACGGCTTAAGTCTCTGTCCGTGGCAGGCAGAACAAGGTCTTATTCTCATAAATTCCTCATACTGCTGCTTAGTATTATCAGAATATGTTTCTCTGTATCTTCTCTCCATATTCTTAATAAGACCTTCAAATGCGACATCATATACACCCTCTCCGCGCTGGCCTTTATATTTAACCTTTACAGAATGTCCCTTAGTACCATTGATAATAATATCCTTAATATCATCAGGATAATCCTTGAATGGTGTCTTTAATGAAAATCCATATTCCTCTGCAAGTGCATCAAGAACCGCCCTGCTGAAGCTGCCCTCGTCCTTAGATGACTGCCAGCCCATTCCGACAATAGTGCCTTCATCAATACTGAGACTTTCATCGGGTATAAGCAGTTCTGCATCAAACTTCATAGTATAACCAAGTCCAAAACAGTCAGGGCATGCACCAAATGGATTGTTGAACGAAAAGCTTCTTGGCTCAACCTCATCAATACTTATGCCGCAGTCTGGGCATGAAAAGCTCTGACTGAAATTAAGCATCTCACCATCAATAACATCTACTGTCATAAGACCTTCGGCAAGCTTAAGAGCTGTCTCAATAGAATCTGTAAGTCGTTTCTGGATTCCGTCTCTTACAGAAAGTCTGTCTACAACAATCTCAATATTATGCTTCTTATTCTTATCAAGCTTAATCTCATCTGTAAGCTCGTACATGCTTCCATCAGCAATAACACGCACAAATCCGCTCTTCTTTGCCTGTTCAAATAGCTTTACATGCTCACCCTTTCGTCCACGGACAACAGGTGCAAGAATCTGAATCTTAGTTCTTTCAGGAAGTGCCATAATAACATCAACCATCTGGTCAACTGTCTGTTTGTTGATTTCGCGTCCACATTTTGGACAATGCGGAATACCAATTCTTGCATAGAGAAGTCGGAAATAATCATATATTTCTGTAACAGTTCCTACTGTAGAACGCGGATTTCTGTTAGTTGACTTCTGGTCTATAGATATAGCCGGTGAAAGTCCTTCAATACTGTCAACATCCGGCTTTTCCATCTGTCCCAAGAACTGTCTTGCATATGAGGACAGTGATTCCATATATCTTCTCTGACCTTCTGCATATATTGTATCAAATGCCAGACTCGACTTTCCCGAACCTGAAAGTCCGGTAAGCACAACAAGCTTGTCTCTTGGAATATCAACGTCTATTCCCTTAAGATTATGCTCTCTGGCACCCTTTATCCTTATACAGTTCTTATAACTGCCTCTTTCAATCTCTTTCTTTAACTTACTATCAGCCATGTTTCTTTCCTTCATAAATATATTTATTAATCTCAATCATCTTGTCACGAAGCTGTGCAGCCTCCTCAAAGTTAAGCTCTGCTGCTGCCTTACGCATGTTCTTCTCAACCTGCGTCTTAACCTTCTCAAGCTCTTTGATGCTCATAGATTCATAATCAACCTTAAGCTTTCCTGAAGCGTCACCCGGCTCCGCTGCCTTGCTTATGCTTATAAGATCTCTTACTGCCTTCTTGATTGTCTGTGGAGTAATTCCATGCTCATCATTATAATCCTGCTGAATCTTTCTTCTTCGTTCAGTCTCTGAAATAGCCTTTTCCATAGATTCAGTAATCTTGTCTGCATACATGATAACATGTCCCTCTGCATTTCTCGCAGCCCGGCCAATCGTCTGTATAAGCGATGTCTCTGTTCTTAAGAAGCCTTCCTTATCTGCATCAAGTATTGCAACAAGGCTGATTTCAGGAATATCCAGACCTTCTCTCAGCAGGTTGATTCCAACAAGAACATCAAACCCATCAAGACGCATATCTCTTATAATCTTCTGACGCTCAAGCGTATCAATATCTGCATGAAGATATTTAACCCGGATTCCTGCCTCTTTAAGATAATCAGTAAGGTCCTCCGCCATTCTCTTGGTAAGTGTAGTAACAAGCACCTTGTTCTTCTTGGCAGTTTCCTTGTTAATCTCAGATATAAGGTCATCAATCTGTCCTTCAATCGGCTTAACAGTTATCTCCGGGTCAAGAAGTCCGGTAGGTCTGATAACCTGCTCAGTTCTCATAAGCTCATGCTCTGCCTCGTATGTGCTTGGTGTTGCTGATACGAAAAGCATCTGTGAAATCTTGCTTTCAAACTCACTGAAATTAAGCGGTCTGTTATCCTTCGCAGATGGCAGTCTGAAACCATAATCTACAAGCGTAGTCTTTCTTGACTGGTCGCCGGCATACATGCCGCGAATCTGCGGAATAGTAATATGCGACTCATCCACAATAATAAGAAAATCATCCGGGAAATAATCCATCAGAGTATACGGAGGACACCCTGCCGGAAGTCCTGCCAGATGTCTTGAATAATTCTCTATTCCTGAACAAAAGCCTGTCTCCTGCATCATCTCTATATCAAAATTCGTTCTCTCTTCAATTCTCTGTGCCTCTAAAAGCTTATCCTCACTCTTGAAATACTTCACTCTCTCGGCAAGCTCTGCCTTGATGTTCTCAATCGCAGCGTCCATCTTCTCTTTCTCAACAACATAATGTGAGTTAGGGAATATCGCAATATGTTCAAGAATACCTTTAACCTCACCTGTAAGGGAATCTATCTCACTTATTCTGTCCACTTCATCACCAAAGAATTCAACTCTTATGGCGTCACCTGATGAAGAAGAAGGATACACTTCAACAACATCGCCTCTTACCCTGAATGTTCCTCGCTTAAAATCCTGGTCGTTCCTTACATACTGGATATCAATAAGCTTTCTTATGCAGTCATCCCTGTCCTTCTCCATTCCCGGACGAAGCGAAATAACCATGTTCTTGTAATCAACCGGTGCACCTAATCCATATATACATGAAACCGAAGCAACGATAATAACATCATTTCGTTCGGAAAGTGCCGCTGTTGCCGAATGTCTTAATTTATCAATCTCATCATTAATAGATGAATCCTTCGCAATATAAGTGTCACTCTGAGGTACATAAGCCTCCGGCTGATAATAATCATAATAGGATACAAAGTACTCAACCGCATTCTCTGGAAAGAACTCTTTCATCTCCCCATACAACTGTGCCGCCAGTGTCTTATTGTGACTTATAATAAGTGTAGGTTTCTGAACATTCTGTATAATGTTCGCCATTGTAAATGTTTTACCAGAACCAGTTACACCAACTAGAGTCTCAAACTGATTGCCTTCATCAAAGCCCTTTGTAAGTGCTTCAATAGCCTGCGGCTGGTCGCCCATCGGCTTAAAATCCGAATGTAATACAAATCTGTCCATAAAGCCCTCCCTATTTTGCGAAGCAAAATCCGAACCCCTTGGTGAGGAGAGGGATTTTGCCCTCCTTGTTTTCTGAAAGAAAATGCATTTCCCTCATTATACAATATAACAGCCAAAAAGTACAGAACAAACATTCGATTTGTCCTGTACTTTATTCCATACCTCTATATTCGTTATTCTGCCGCGCTGACACTCATTTTTCCATTGAGATACTCTACTGCTGCCTTCAACTGCACATCTTCAGTCGCATCATCCGGAAGCTCCACAATACTGTCTGGTGTCACTCCCTTGCCGTGAATATCCTGTCCCTTAGGAGTAAAATATTTGGCAATTGTATACTTAACTGCACTTCCATCAGTAAGCGGACGGATTGTCTGCACAATACCCTTACCAAATGTCTGTGTTCCGATTATCTGTGCCTTATCATAATCCTGCATTGCACCGGCAAATATCTCAGATGCACTTGCACTATTGCCATTTACCAAAACTGCCATCGGAATATTAAGCTCATGATTATCAGAACCTGAATATTCCTGTCTCTTACCAGACTTAGTCTCTGTATACACGATAAGTCCGTTCGGAAGAATATAATCTAGCATATCAGCCACAGTCTTAAGAACTCCGCCAGGATTATTTCTTATATCAATTACAAGTCCTGTAATTCCCTGCTTCTGAAGGTCATCAACAGCCGATTTAAACTGCTCTGTTGTAACATCATCAAACTGCGAAATATAAATATAACCTATATTATTCTCAAGCACCTCTGATGAAACAGTCTTAATATCAATCTTGTCTCTTGTAACTGTGAAACTCAGCTTCTCGCCATTTCTCATAACAGTAAGGTTAACATCTGTACCCTTCTCGCCCTTAATAAGGGCAACTGCTACAGAAAGGTCCATTCCTGTAATATCCTCACCATTAACCTCTGTTACCTTATCTCCATTTCTGATACCAGCCTTATATGCCGGTGCATCCTCATATGCCTCTGATATAAGTATTGAACCGTCGTCAGCCTTCTGGCATACAGCACCAATTCCATAGAAAGATCCTGATGTTGACTCCATCATTGACTTATATTCTTCAGGCGTATAATAAACAGTATATTTATCACCATATGCAGCAAGATATGCCTTAAAAATGTTGTCTGCAGCCTTTTCATCATCTACATCATCAAAGTAGAATCCATCTCCAAGCAGCGAATCCAAAGCATTCAGCTTACCTTCAACCTTAGTTCCGATTCCTTCGTTATCACTTGTTCCAACATCCTGAACATATATACGTCCGTCCATTCCAATATGGATATTACCACTTCTTATAAGTCCAATGAATACGCATGACAACGCCAGTATCACAACCAGCAGTGTTGCCACAACACCAATAATAACGCCTTTGCCTAAAGCATGTTTTCTCTTTCGTTCCTGTGCGGCCCCTTCCGAAGAAAAAGGTCTGTTATTATCATATTCCATTGAGTCCTCCTGTTAAGTTGAATTATTTATTTAAAATATGGCATAGGATTAACATATGAACCATTGAGCATTACATCAAAATGCAGATGCGCGCCAAATGAATTACCCGTATTACCCATAACACCAAGCTTCTGTCCTTTCGTCACCTGGGCTCCTACAGATACATTTAAACTATCAAGATGCAGGTATCTCGTATACAGTCCATTACCATGATAAATCATCACATAATTACCCGCTGTTGAGTAATATTCGCTCTGTCTGTGTGCAATAACAACTTTACCGTCATAAGCTGCATATACAGGATCACCTGAAACTCCTGCCCTGACCGCTCCAATATCCACACCTTTATGCGGTGAAGTTCTGTCAGATGTATCTCCATATGGAGAAGTTATTCTTGTACTTGTTGTTGGCCATTTGAAAGTTCCGCCATCATATCTGTTAGACGGAGTAACTCCGCTTGCCTCCTCAGCCTTAATCTTGGCTGTTATAGAAGCAATCTCTGCATCCAGCTTCTTCTCATCAGCTTCGAGCTGTTTCTTATAAGCTACCTGATCAGCTGTATTCTTACTCAAAGCATTCAGCTGGGCAGTCTTCTCATTCTGAACAACCTCCAGTGCATCAACCTGTGCCTGAAGTGCCTCCTGACTGGCAGTCAGAGTCTCTTTATCTTCTTCAAGCTTTACTTTAGAAGATGATATCAGATTAATCGTTGACTGATATTCCTCAAGCATCTGTCTGTCATACTCTGATATCTTATTAATATACTCAAATTTATTAAGCATATCCGCCATACTCTGTGATGATAAAAGCACCTCAACATATGTATAATCATTATGCTCATACATAAACTGGATTCGCAGCTTCATAGCCTCATACTGGCTTTCCTTATCAGCCTCAGCCTGCTCAAGCTTTGCCTGTGTCTCCTCAATCTCAGCTTCAAGCTCTGCAATCTGGGTATTAATGTCATCTAATGACGCTGACAATTCTCCCATCTGTGCATCAAGTCCCTGAATAAGAGATGTAAGATCTGAACTCTGTGCCTTAAGCTGTGCAATCTTGTCTTCTGTTTCTTTCTTTTTATTCTGTATATCATTCTGCTGGTTCTGGGCATTCTTCAGATCCGATTTATTATCTCCAAATGTAACCTGTGCAAAACAATACGGTATAAGCAGCATTACAATCATGAGTGCCGCTGTTATTTTCTTTATTAAATTGTTCCGAAACAGTGCTTTCTCCATACAGCCACTCCTTTACCATAATTAAAATGTTTTCTAAAAACAAACAGGGACTTCTGCATCCGTTTGCAAAAGCCCCCAAAAACTATCCGAAACTATACATCGGCATGCTTTCTTACAGCGAAGAAACTTCCTATAAGACCAATACCAATTCCAAGAATAACTGCTACCGGAATAAGTACCTCAAATACTTCTGATGCTGGCATAAATGCTAATATATTCTGTAAAACAGAGAATTTTCCAAGAACAAAATTAACAACTCCACCATAAATATACCTCAATATTGCTACCGGAATAATAGCACCTATAAGTCCTATAACGATACCTTCTACGAAGAATGGTGCATTAACAAATGCATCCGTAGCTCCTATATATTTCATGATTGATATCTCGTCTTTTCGTACTGTAATACCAATGACAATTGTATTAGTAATAAGGAATATTGATACCGCAAGAAGAACAACAATTACTGCAACTGCAACATAACTTACAAGTCTTGCTGCACTGGCAAGTCCGCTTGCTGTAACCTCTGAACGGTTAACCTGTCTTATTCCATCCTTATTCTCAAGGTACTTAACCAGTGTACCCTGATTACTTGCATCCTTAAGATACACTTCATAAGAAGCTGAATTTGCTAAAGGGTTATCATCCTGAAATCCATATGCAAGCTCTGGATAATCCTTGAAATAATCCCCCTTAAAATTTTCCCATGCCTGTTCTGCAGATACATACTCAACTCTTGATACTTCTTCTCTTTTGCTTATATCATCTCCAAGCTTCTTAATATCTGTCTCACTGAGATTTTCGTCAAAGAAAACTGTTACACAGACCTCTGTCTCAGCCTTCTTAATCATATACTGAAAATTAACCACTATAGAATAGAATACTCCAAAAAGGAATATACATGCTGTAATTGTTGCTATTGATGCCAGTGAGAACATCTTATTACGATGGATGTTCTTAAATCCATCTTTAATATGATATGCTAATGACCTAATCTTCATAGAAATAACCACCCTTTTCCTGATCGCTGATAATCTTTCCTTCACTCATAGTAATAGTTCTCTTCTTCATCTGCTGAACTATCTCCATATTATGGGTAACTACAAGTACTGTTGTTCCCTGCTTATTAACCTGATTAAGAATCTTCATGATTTCATTAGAATTGGCAGGATCAAGGTTACCTGTTGGCTCGTCGCACAACAATATAGCCGGCTTGTTAACCAGCGCTCTTGCAATTGCGATTCTCTGCTGCTCACCACCTGATAACTCATTAGGAAAAGCCTTATATTTGTCAAGAAGTCCTACCATGGAAAGCATCGCAAGTACTCTTGACTTAATCTTTCTGTTAGGAGCTTCTACTACCTTCTGTGCAAATGCGATATTCTCATATACATTTCTGTCTGGTAACAGACGGAAATCCTGGAATACTACACCAATATCTCTTCTAAGATACGGAAGCTTCTTTCTTGTTATCTTATTGAGATATTTCTTATTAACATATATCTTACCTGATGTAGGATCTAATTCCTTAAGTAATAGTTTGATAAGAGTTGACTTACCCGAACCACTCTTACCTACTATAAATACGAATTCACCTTTCTGGATGTGAAGATTAATTCCATTAAGCGCAGCAACGCCAGTGGAATATGTCTTCGTAACATCTTCCATGATTATCATGTATCATTTCCTCCAAAAATCACTAAAATGTATCTTTACTTTCCATATACTTCATGTACTTAACTACCATAAGAGCAATCTTAAATGTTATTGCATCATCAAACACTCTGAGGTCAAGCCCGGTTATCTTCTGTATCTTATCGAGTCTGTAAACAAGTGTATTTCTGTGAATGTAAAGCTGTCTTGATGTTTCTGAAACATTAAGGCTGTTCTCAAAGAACTTGTTAATTGTTGACAGAGTCTCATCATCAAAATCATCAGGAGCCTTTCCTTCAAATATCTCCTTAATGAACATCTGACATAATGGTATAGGAAGCTGATATATAAGACGGCCTATTCCTAATCTGTTGTAAGCAACAACATTCTTATTGCTGTAGAAAATCTTTCCCACATCAAGTGCCATCTTAGCTTCCTTGTAAGATCTTGAAACCTCTCTTATGTCATTAACAATTGTACCATAAGCAACATGTGCCGCACTCATCGCCTCAGTGCTTAACATATCAATTATAACATCAGCTGTCTTGTCAAGTTCATCATATGACTCATTGCCTTTAACTTCCTTAACAAGAATTATACTCTTCTCGTCAACTGCTGTAATGAAATCTCTTGTCTTATTAGCAAAAAGAGTTCTTACTGTCTCTAAAGCATTAGTATCCTTTTCGTGCTTAGTCTCAATAATATATACAACTCTCTTAACATCAGTTTCAATATGAAGTTTCTCTGCTCTTGTATACATATCAACTCGAAGAAGATTATCAAGAAGAAGATTCTTGATAAAGTTATCCTTATCAAATCTTTCCTTATATGCCACAAGTAAATTCTGTATCTGAAATGCAGTAAGCTTTCCAACCATATATACATCATCACTTGTTCCTCTTGCCATGATTATATATTCAAGATTGCCATCATCTTCAACCTTAAAAAACTGAAAACCATTAACTGCCTGACTCTCTGCTGGCGAATCAATAAAACTAATCGCATCCGCAAGGCATTCTGAAACATTATCAAAAGTCTTGGCTGCAACATTCTTATCTGCATCCACAATGCACAAATCCACTCGTGAAATAGCCTTAAGTCCATCTACAGTTGTCTGTAAAATTCTATTAGATATCATTGTTATCCCTTTCTGTCTACCACTTACCTTTTATTCGTACATATTCTATCTTATTGTAAAGCAAAACGGCAAAAAAAAAAAGGGGAAATGCAAATTTATTGCATTTCCCCTTCATAATTAAGATTCATTTAATAATTAGTGTGTGATAACGATTTCTGTTTCCTTATCGAATACATGAAGTCTTTCAACATCCATAGCAAATGTTACTTCATCACCAGGTCTTGCTGTTGTACGAGGATTTACCTTAGCTGTACATGTTACATCACCGATTTCATAGTGAAGGTTAACTTCTGCACCAAGTAACTCGTAAACCTTAACTGTAGCTGTAAACTTAGAATCTGCATTCTTAGCGATGAATTCTGCATCATCCTTAACATCTTCTGGACGGATACCAACTACAACCGTCTTACCAACATAGTTGCCATCGATAAGCTTCTTGCTCTTCTCAGCTGGAAGAGTAATTGTAACTGTATCAGAAAGTACAAGGTCAACCTGTGAACCATTAGCCTTAACTTCTGCATCGATAAGGTTCATCTGAGGTGATCCGATGAATCCAGCAACGAAGATGTTGTTAGGTGTATTGTAAAGGTTCTGAGGT
>ULMV01015620.1_pt1 | contig 14620 bp, 6 predicted proteins | sample 1951751 | NCBI WGS metagenome assembly ULMV01 (sample SAMEA4835560, study PRJEB28245) | human gut metagenome | biome: gut microbiome; material: fecal sample | place: Denmark | collected 2008 | reverse complement strand
GATTCTCCGCGTGTACTTTTTCTTTAGCCGGGTGAAGAAAGGGAAACCGCCCAGCAGCGCATCCCTGCAACGCAACTGATAGACGAAAATCAGGAAAACACTTGCTTCTGCAATCCAGGTGGCGTACGCCGCACCGTTTGTTCCCAGTCCGAAACCGAATATAAAGAGTGGGTCCAGAACGATATTCAATATCAACCCTGTGCCACTGATAAAGAACGGGACTTTGCTGCGTCCTGCTGCATTATAAATTCCGGTGAAGGCAGCGGAAAGGAAAACGAAAGGTAATCCGGTAGAAACAATCCGCAGATATTGAATGGCATTGGCTGTGATATGTTCCTCAAGTTCATAAATACGTATGATAGGTTCTGCAAATATAAAAAGGAGTCCGCCCCAGCAAATGGAAATAATCAAAGCAATCGTAATATTATGAGACGCGAAGCTGCGGGCATCTTCCTGGCTTTGCGCACCGATGGATTGTCCGACACTCACTTCAGATCCTACCTTATTTAATAAGGAGATAGAACCGGACATCCACGTCAGGATTCCGACAGAACCGATAGCGGCTACGGCTTCACTTCCCAACCGTCCTACCCATGCCATGTCTGTGAGACTATATGCCATTTGAATAAACGACGTTGCCATGATCGGCATTGCCAGATTAAACAGTTGACGATTGATAGGACCTTGTGTCAGATTCTTTATTCCTTGCATATAATTTTTCTAATCGAAATGGGGTGCAAAGATACGTAAAATTACTATCTTCGCACATCTAATTATTCATTAATCAAAGTACATAGATACTATGAAACAGAAATTTTCTACTATTTTTCTCCTGTTGCTTCTCTTGCTAGCAGGTTCACGGGTGGTAGCACAGAATGCTCCGAAGCCTTTTGATATCGAACAACCTTCACTTCGCGTATTCCTTCCTGCGCCGGAATTGGCAACGGGGCGTGCTGTGGTTGCTTGTCCGGGTGGCGGATATTCGCATTTGGCTTTCGAACATGAAGGTTGCGACTGGGCACCCTATTTCAATAAACAAGGTATTGCATTGATTGTGCTGAAATACCGTATGCCGAAGGGGGATCGTACATTGCCCATTTCAGATGCTGAAGCGGCAATGAAAGTTGTGCGTGACAGTGCTGATGTTTGGAATCTGAACCCGAATGATATAGGCATCATGGGCTCATCTGCCGGTGGACATCTGGCATCTACCATTGCCACTCACGCCAAACCCGAACTTCGTCCGAATTTCCAGATTCTGTTCTATCCTGTGATTACGATGGATAAATCATATACCCACATGGGGTCTCACGACAATCTTTTGGGAAAAAATGCTTCTGCTGAATTGGAAACGGAATATTCCAATGAAAAGCAAGTAACGAAAGATACGCCACGTGCTTTCATTGTATATAGCGACGACGATAAGACCGTTCCGCCCGCTAACGGGGTTAATTATTATTTGGCTCTAAACAAGAATAATGTGCCTTCGGTACTTCATATTTATCCTTCCGGTGGACATGGATGGGGAATTCGCGAGGGTTTCCTCTACAAGAGTGAAATGCTGAATGAGCTGACATCCTGGCTTCGTAGTTTTAAAGTGCCTCACAAAGATGCCATCCGTGTAGCTTGTATCGGCAATAGTATAACGTATGGAGCACGTATCAAGAATCGCGATCGTGATAGCTATCCTGCTGTGTTAAGTCGTATGCTGGGAGAGGCTTATTGGGTAAAGAATTTTGGAGTAAGTGCCCGCACTCTGTTGAATAAGGGCGATAATCCTTATATGAACGAAAAGGCTTATCAGGATGCGCTGGCTTTCAATCCCAATATCGTTGTCATCAAACTGGGTACGAATGACAGTAAATCGTTCAACTGGAAGTATAAAGCCGACTTCACGAAAGATCTTCAAACAATGGTTGATGCTTTCAAAGCATTGCCTTCCCAACCGAAAATTTATCTTTGTTATCCTTCCAAAGCCTATCAGACCGGAGATAATATCAATGACGATATAATCTCTAAAGAAATTATTCCGATGATAAAGAAAGTTGCTAAGAAAAACAACCTGTCCGTCATCGATCTTCATACGGCAATGGACGGAATGCCCGAACTATTCCCGGATAAGATTCATCCGAATGAAGCAGGTGCCAAAGTGATGGCAAAAGCTGTTTATCAGTCCCTGAAAAAGTAAAATGGAAACACAATAAATGCAGAATTTCCGGTTGGAACAATCTCTTTATGAGAAAGTTTCAACCGGAATTTTTTTAGTTTAACGACGAATAAACTTCTTATAATATGCTAAAAATATAACTTTCTGAAAGTCTGGTTTATGGGTAATCCGTATTTTTGCGCCCGAAAAATAATAAAATGATAAATAGCGTTATGAATAGACTACAAGATTTTACCTTTTTCTCGCAGTTGATGGCTAACGCTAATATGGGATGGTGGAAAGCCAATTTATCAACTGCGAATTATGAATGTTCTGACTTTATAGTAGAGTTATTAGGTCTGGATCAGACCGGAATTATTAGTTTTGAAGATTTCAATAAACGTATTCTGAAGGAGGAGCAACGTCCTACGACTGTCCATTCTTTTGGCGTGCATCAAAGACCGGAAGCGGTATATTTACTTGATACGGTGAAAGGAGCTGTCTGGATGCGTAGTAAGATCTGCTTTCAAGAAACGGACGAAGACGGAAATGAAATTGTTTATGGTATAGCCGAAGTGCAGGATGCTCCCGATATGGCATCTGCTTATCAGGCATTGCAGCATAGTGAACGTCTCTTATATAACATTTTCAAGCATTTACCAATCGGTATCGAACTATATAATATGGATGGAGTATTGATAGATTTGAACGATAAGGAATTGGAGATGTTTCATGTAGAGAAGAAAGAGGATATATTGGGTATCAATATTTTCGAGAATCCTATTTTCCCGAAAGAAATGAAAGAACGGTTGAAGAAGAATGAAGATGCCGACTTTACTTTCCGCTATGACTTCTCGAAAGTAGGTTCCTATTATCAGAACTCCCAAAAGGAGGCTAAGATTGATTTGATGACTAAAGTGACTACGTTGTATGATAACGAACACCAACCGATAAATTACCTGTTGATTAATGCGGATAAGACAGAAACAACTGTGGCTTATAATAAAATCCAGGAGTTTGAAGAGTTTTTTGAACTGGTCGGTGATTATGCTAAGGTTGGTTATGCTCACTTCAATGTTTTGACCGGACATGGTTACGCCCAAAAGAGCTGGTACGATAATATAGGTGAAGAAGATGAAACTCCCTTATCCGAAATCTTTTCTGCATACCGGCATTTCCATCCCGACGACCGTGCCCTATTGATTCAGTTTTTGGACGATGTGCGAAAAGGACTTACTGTCAAACTTAGCAAAGAGATGCGTATCTATAGAGAGGATGGCACCTGCACATGGACGTATGTCCATTTGTTAGTCAGGAAATATGCCCCGCAAGATCAGATTATCGAAATAATCAGCATCAATTATGATATCACAGAACTAAAAAGAACAGAGGAAATGCTTGTCAAAGCACGCGATAAAGCCGAAGCATCCGATCGTTTAAAGTCTGCTTTCCTGGCCAATATGAGCCATGAAATCCGTACTCCTTTAAATGCTATCATCGGGTTTTCGAGCTTGTTGGCTAGTACGGAGGATGCAGCGGAAAAAGAACTTTATAATTCCCTGATCGGCCACAACAACAAACTTCTGCTTAATCTGATTAATGACGTGATTGATCTCTCTAAGATAGAATCCGGTTATCTGGAATTGCATCCGGATTGGGTCAATCTTACCGAGCTTCTTGACGAGAGTGTAGCGGAGTATATTCATCAAGTGCCATCCGGCGTTGAACTTTTGACCAACTATCCGGCGCATGATTCTTTGGCAGAACTGGATAGACTGCGTATCAAACAGATATTGAGCAATTTCCTTTCGAATGCCTTAAAGAACACTACCACCGGACGCGTGGAAGCCTTCTATGAGGTAGACCATCAGTTTGTCAGAATCGGTGTTAAAGATACCGGTCGGGGCATCCCGCAGAATATGCTTGAAAAGATATTTGAAAGGTTTGAGAAGTTGGATTCCTTTGCTCAAGGGGCCGGTTTGGGTTTATCTATCTGCAAACTAATCGTTGAGAAGATGAACGGGCGGGTATTAGTTGATTCTCAACTGGGGATCGGTACTACTTTTGTAATCGAACTGCCGTGTCGTTCTATGCTTGTTGAGTAAGTATATGTGAAGAATCTTAAAAGAAAAATTCCTTGATAACGACTGATTATCAAGGGATTAATTTTGTTTTTGTGATCCGCCTGGGGCTCGAACCCAAGACCCCAACATTAAAAGTGTTGTGCTCTACCTGCTGAGCTAGCGAATCGGTCCTTCAGTGCTTTCTTTCGAATGCGGGTGCAAAGGTAGAACATTTTTTTATAACTCCAAAAGAATTCAAACATTTTTCTTATCTTTGTGCCATTATCAACAATATATAATCATACATTATGGCTGCTGACGATAAAAAAATTATCTTCTCGATGGTGGGAGTGAGCAAGGCTTTCACCCCCAATAAGAATGTGCTGAAAGACATTTATCTGTCGTTTTTCTATGGAGCGAAAATCGGTATTATCGGTTTGAACGGTTCCGGTAAATCAACGTTATTGAAGATCATCGCCGGTTTGGAGAAATCCTATCAGGGAGAAGTGGTGTTCTCTCCGGGATATTCCGTGGGTTACTTGGCACAGGAACCTTATTTAGACAACACAAAGACAGTAAAAGAAGTAGTAATGGAAGGCGTGCAACCCATTGTTGACGCACTGACAGAATACGAAGAAATCAATCAGAAGTTCGGTTTGCCGGAGTACTACGAGGATCAGGATAAGATGGATGCTCTTTTTGCTCGTCAGGGCGAACTGCAAGATATCATTGATGCGACTGATGCATGGAATCTGGACAGCAAACTGGAGCGTGCGATGGATGCTCTCCGTTGTCCGCCTGAAGATCAGCCGGTAGAAAACCTGTCCGGAGGTGAACGTCGCCGGGTAGCTTTATGTCGTTTGTTGTTGCAGAAACCGGATGTGCTCTTGCTGGACGAACCTACCAACCACCTGGATGCAGAATCTATCGACTGGTTGGAACAACATCTTCAGCAATATGAAGGTACGGTTATTGCCGTGACGCACGACCGTTACTTCCTCGATCATGTAGCCGGATGGATTCTTGAACTAGACCGTGGTGAAGGTATTCCCTGGAAAGGTAACTACTCTTCCTGGCTGGAACAGAAGACAAAACGCATGGAAATGGAAGAAAAGACCGTCAGCAAACGTCGCAAAACACTGGAACGTGAGTTGGAATGGGTGCGCATGGCTCCCAAAGCCCGTCAGGCAAAGGGTAAGGCACGTCTTAACTCTTATGACAAGTTGCTGAATGAAGACGTGAAAGAGAAAGAAGAAAAACTTGAAATCTTCATTCCGAATGGTCCGCGTCTGGGTAATAAAGTCATTGAAGCGAAACAGGTGGCTAAAGCATACGGCGATAAACTGTTGTTTGACGATTTGAACTTTATGCTTCCTCCTAATGGTATTGTTGGTGTGATCGGTCCCAATGGTGCGGGAAAGACGACACTGTTCCGTCTGATTATGGGATTGGAGACAGTAGATAAAGGAGAATTTGAAGTAGGAGAGACTGTAAAGGTGGCGTATGTAGACCAGCAACACAGAGACATTGATCCGAATAAGAGTGTTTACCAGGTAATTTCCGGTGGTAATGAGCTGATCCGCATGGGAGGACGTGACATCAATGCACGTGCATACCTTTCTCGTTTCAATTTCTCCGGAGGCGATCAGGAAAAACTTTGCGGTGTACTGTCCGGTGGTGAAAGAAACCGTTTACACTTGGCGATGGCTTTGAAAGAAGAAGGCAATGTACTGTTGCTTGATGAGCCTACCAATGATATTGATGTAAACACATTGCGTGCTTTGGAAGAAGGTCTGGAAGATTTTGCCGGCTGTGCCGTAGTTATCTCGCATGACCGTTGGTTCCTCGATCGTATCTGTACACACATCCTTGCTTTTGAAGGAGACTCCAATGTATTCTACTTCGAAGGGTCTTATTCAGAATACGAAGAAAACAAAATGAAACGTTTGGGAAATGAAGAGCCGAAGCGTGTTCGTTATAGAAAGTTAATGACTGACTAGTATAAAGTAATAGATTGAAGCATTTCTAATGCTTTCTGTTTCAAAATAAAAGGCTCTGCAAATATTGTGGAGCCTTTATCGTTTTATAACAGGGGAAAACGTTTATCTCTCTTAAAAAATTGTAGTATAATCGTAATGTAGTTCTAAATATTATTAATTATATTTGTGCACAGTTTTTAAAAGCAAACAATTTATATTAACTAATCAACTACATTTATGTTAAAGAGAATGCGATCTTTCTTAGTGCTAGTAATGTTATTTATTACCGTCACGATGAGCGCGCAGGTTACAACAGCCACGATGAGTGGTAAAGTGACCGCACAAGATGAACCAATCATTGGAGCAACAATCGTTGCGGTTCACGAACCATCAGGCACTCGTTATGGTACAGTGACTAACGTCAGTGGTCAATTTAATCTGCAGGGTATGCGTACCGGTGGCCCTTACAAAGTAGAAATTTCTTATGTTGGTTATCAAACAGCAATTTACAAGGGAATTAACCTTTCATTGGGAGAGAATTATGTTTTAAATGTTTCTTTAAAAGAAAGCTCTGAATTGTTAGATGAAATCGTAGTGACGGCTTCAAAAAACAGCAATATGAAGAGTGACCGTGCAGGCGCTATTACTAATATTGGAGAAGAGCAGATGGCTATGATCCCTACTGTTGGACGTAGTATGAATGATATTATGCGTTTAACTCCGCAAGGAGCTAACACAGGTAATGGTTTTGCCGTAGGTGGTGGTAATTACCGTCAGTCTTCTGTAACTGTCGACGGTGCTGCTTTCAGTAATTCATTTGGTATCGGTTCTAACTTGCCGGGCGGAGGTTCACCTATTTCTTTGGATGCATTGGAGCAAATAGCAGTATCTGTAACTCCGTTTGATGTTCGCCAAAGTGGATTCATTGGTGGGGCAATTAATGCTGTAACTAAAAGTGGTACCAATGATTTTTATGCAACGGCTTATACTTATTTAAATAATGAGAATTTGAATGGTGATAAGGTAGGTGATTTAGAGTTAATACGTGAGAAATCTCAAAAATACCTCTATGGTGCTAGTTTTGGAGGTGCAATCATAAAAAATAAGTTGTTCTTCTTTGTAAACGGTGAGTATGAAGATAATGTAACAGCTGGTCCTAAGAGCAGAGCTCGTTTAAGCGACAGTGATGATTGGGGATCTAATACAGCCAATGTGAATCGTCCTACAGTGGGAAAGATGGATGAGATTCGCAACTATTTTATAGACAAGTATGACTATGATCCGGGACGTTATCAGGGGTATTCTATCAAAACTCCGGCCTATAAAATTATGGCACGTTTGGACTGGAATATTAATGATAATAATAAATTGAATTTCCGTTTTACACGTGCTCATTCAAAAGACAATAGCGGTCCAACTTCTTCTGTATCTCCTTTCTATGCAACGGATATTTATGATGGTGGAGCAGCTGCTTCCAAAGGTTCTGGTAATGTAAATCATAATGCTGCTATGTATTTTGAAAATTCTCGTTATTTCAAAGAATACAATTTTACATCATATGCTTCAGAGTGGAACTCTAAATGGTTGGATGGTAGTTTGAATAATGTAACACGTGTTACTTATTCTTTCCAGGATGAGCCAAGAAGTTATGAGGGAGCGGCTGATTTTCCAACAATTGATATTTTGGAAGATGGTGCGGTATATGCACGTATCGGTCCTGATGTCTTTTCTCCGGGGAACTTAGCCCAAGCCAGAACATTTGTTCTTACAGATGAGTTGTCTTATACAGCAGGTATCCATAATTTATTGGCAGGTTTCCAGTTTGAATATAATAAAGCTACTAATGGTTTCCAGCAAGCAGGTAATGGATACTATGTGTATAATTCATGGGACAGCTTTGTAAATAATGAATATCCTAAGGCTTTTGCTATCACACACTCTAATGCAGCAGACTATAGCCAATTTAAGGCTGAAATGAAAACATTGCAATATTCATTGTATTTGCAAGATCAGATGAATATAAGTGAGAACTTTAAGTTGACTGCTGGTATTCGTTTTGAGATGCCTAAGTATCCTTCTTTGAAGAATAACTATAATGAAGATTTTGCAAGATGTGATTTTGGCGGAGTAAGCTATTCTACTGATCAAGTACCTTCTGCTAAGATTTCTGTGTCTCCACGTGTAGGATTCAACTGGGATATTACTGGTGAACGTAAATATGTTCTTCGTGGAGGTACTGGGCTTTATGTAGGTCGTTTACCATTTGTATGGTTAGTATCTGCAGTTGGTAATTCTAATGTTGGTCAGAATCAATATTATTATACTAAGGTAGCTGATGCAGCTTTGAAACCTCATTTTCAACCATCTGTATCAGGAGTTCTGAATGAGTTGTATCCGAATGGCAGAACTGTTGATATTAAATCTCCAAAGGATCCTACGATTATTGATAAGGATTTGAAGATGCCGTCTACATGGAAAACTTCATTAGCTTTTGATGCTAAACTTCCGGGAGATATTGACTTCTCGATAGAAGGTATCTTTAATAAAGATATCAATCCTGCCGTTATTTCTAATAAAGCTATTAAACCTTCAGAAACTACGATCACTTTTAATCCGAATGATACACGTGACTCATATAGCAAATACTCTGATGCTTCATGGACAAACGCAGGTGGAAAACAGAATGTATTCTATATAGAGAATGGTGGTCACAAGGCCTATTATTATTCTATTACTACTCAATTAGCTAAATCTTTTGATTTTGGCTTGTATTTGTCTGCAGCATATACACATTCGAAAGCTAAGGCGTACAGTGATGGTATTGGTGATCAGGTAACTTCTGCATATAGAACAAATACTTATTCTGTAGGCGGTATTAATGAACATGAAACAGGTTATGGTACCTATGTTTCTCCTCACCGTATTGTAGCTTCAGCTGGTTATCGTTTGGAATATGCTAAAAGATTTGCTTCCTCATTATCATTCATTTATGAAGGAATGAATATGGGATATGCTGGTGGTTATGGTTATGCTCGTTATTCCTATACATTTGCTGGCAACATTGTTGGCGATGGTGGAGCTAATAACTTATTATATATTCCTGCTTCAAGAGAAGAGCTGAATAATTGGACATTTGCGGAAAAAACATATAATAGTGTAAATAGAACATATGATGACTATAAATTAGACGGGCAAATTTATAGTGCAGATCAACAAAAAGATGACTTTTGGGCATATATCAACCAAGATAGCTATTTGAAGAAGCACAAAGGCGAATATGTAGATCGCGGTGGAGTGGTTATGCCTTGGCATCATCAATTGGATTTGAAATTTATGCAAGATTTCTATCTTAAAGTTGGTGGTAAACGTCATACTCTTCAATTTGGTGTTGATATTAAGAACTTCTTGAATTTGTTAAATTCAGATTGGGGATTGTATAAGACCGTAAATAATACCAATCTCTTGGCTTACGATAAGGGAAATAGTACTACTGGAGAAGGCAAGGGATATACATTCCAAAAGAATAGTGGCAAAAGATTGACTGAAACGTATACAAAGTATAAAGATTTTAGATCTACTTACTCTGTTCAGTTTAGTCTTCGTTATATATTCCATTAATTCGATAAAATCTCAAAATAATGAAAGGTTGTCTCGTGTTCGGGACAGCCTTTTTTATTATCAGTAAGATTTTGATATAAACGGAATATCTTTAAGGATATGATTATTAGCTTATCATCCTCTTACTCTTTTATAACTTCACCCTCATCACCACCGGATTATGATCGCTATAAGTAAGATCCGGCGAGAAGTAATCCGTACTATTCAGTTCCGGTGAATGGAGAATATAGTCGATTCTTAACAGATGCTTGAAGAACTTGAAAGTATACATATACCCATGACCACTCGTCTGAAAACCATCCTGCAACTTATCACCTTTTACAGTGTGATAAACATACGAAGACGGCAGAGAGTTAAAGTCACCGCAGATGATAGTAGGATAGGGAGAGGCAGCTATCAGTTGCTTTAGAGTATTAGCTTGTACGGCACGTTTCCGGAAATTCTCATGCAATCCGTCAATCAATCCCAAAGCAGCACGTTCCACCCTTTGAGAATCATCCGTGCGGAGTCCCTTTTCCAGTTTGCGCTTGTTCTGACTTACCTCCGTTGTTTGGAGATGATTGTTGAACAGGCGGATGGTACGCCCATTGATTTCAATATCACACCAGAGACTGCAATTTTTCGAATCAGGATAGACGATAAGATTCTCCTCCTTGATGGGGTAGCGGCTGAAAACAGCCAGCTGCAACAAATGTTTTTCCTCGGGAGAAATAGGAATAAAATGATACGGCCAATCAGAAAGAACCGCAGCTATACTGTCTACACCAAACTCATCATTAATGCCAAACTCCTGAAAACAGAGAATATCTGCTTGCAGATTTCTCATGTAAGAGGCTATCTCTTTGCATGAATAACCGGTATGCTCATGATTAAAAGCGTCAACGTTGTAAGTAGCAACAGTTAGAATACCAGGAGTATACGCGTTCATTTTGACCATTGGAGCCGAAGCCGGGATGAAAAAAGGAGATTGAATCACACAACTAATATAGCTCCAGTTACTAAATATAGCAATCAGAGGGATGAAAACCCAACACCGCCAACGGATCGTCCAGTAGATGACAGAAGCAAGGTTAGCCAACAAAAGTATCGGTAAAATCAAACCGATGAAAGGCATAAATTTGAAACTATCCGGTGCGGCATTACCTACGAAGGCGCCTGCAATGGTAACTCCTGCCAAAATACTGGTCAGCACGATGGATATGTAATAAAACAGTCTGTAAAAGGCTTTCATCTAATCTAAGTTATTGGGTGATTATATCACTATTAAAGTGTTTTCTATACAATATATACTCTATAATATGTGCCCTTTTACGGAGGCGACAGCCATTTATGAATCATAGCTTTCAGCTTATCATCCGCTATCGGTTTAGCTATAAAATCATTGCATCCGGCCTCTTTCGCCGCTTTCCGGTCCTGCTCATAGGCAAAGGCACTTTGAGCAATGATAGGAACAGTGGCAGACAGCTCCCGAATGATTTTCGTAGCTTCCAGTCCGTCCAGATTCGGCATCTTAATATCCATCAGGATAAGATCAGGTTTTACTTCGTCATACATGACGACAGCTTCCATCCCGTCATGCGCACGTATAAGACGGTAGTCTTTATATAGAATTGCTTCCAGTAGTTCGAAATTACTGTCCGTATCTTCCGCTACCAGAATACAGAGACGTCGTGCACCTTTTGCCTTTTCATTCTCTGCACTTTGATTACTCGAATCATCAGCTTTGCCGGTAGATTCTATCCCTTCACTGTTTCCTTCACCATTCTCTTTCTCCGAATCTGCATTTACAGATTTTGCAACCGTATACGGCAAAGTAAATGTAAACGTCGTTCCCTTACCAAATTCGGAGCTGACGGAAATCTTGCCCCCGAGACGTTCAACGATAGACTTACAGATAGATAATCCCAACCCAGTGCCCTGTGCATGATTGTTCAGCTTGGCAAAACGTTCGAACACACGACCCACTTTCTCCGGCTCAATTCCTGTTCCGGTATCCGTTACGTGGAAAACAATCTGGTTATCCACCAGCTTATAACCATAACTGATACTTCCTTCTTTCGTAAACTTAACAGCATTCCCAATCAGATTCGAAATCACCTGGAACACTCGATTCTTGTCCGTCTCAATCATCAGACTCTCGTCCGAAGACTCATAGACAAGGCTTACTCCCTGCGGAGTACGGAATATATGAGCATCGTACACTTCCCGGCAGAGATTATGGAGACTAGCCGGACCGAAGGAAAACTCGATGGTTCCCGATTCAATCTTCGAGAGATCGAGAATCTCGTTGATAAGTTGCAAAAGACGCTCGTTGTTCGCGTTTACGATGTTGTAGTACGTCTTTCGTTCTTCCGCATCATCACTTTCGGCAATGAGATGCGAGAACCCCACAATAGCATTCAGCGGAGTACGTATCTCATGACTCATATTGGCAAGGAAAGCTGATTTCAAACTATCAGACATTTCCGCTTTTTCCTTCGAAGACAGTAGCTCCCTCTTCATCATTTCCAGTTCCGTGATATCCCATTCGATGCTGACGATGATAGGCGAAGACAATTCATCCCCATCCACCCGTATCTTCCGTTTGTCAAGGATAATCAGGTTTCCGTTCCGGTCCTTTCCTTCCACCGTCCAGTGCATACCTTTTCCGCTGGTGGCCACTTGAATATCCTCCTGTCTCTTCTTCTCTGCCACGATAGGCGGGGAGAAATCGAAGTCATTCTTACCGACAGGATCGTTCTTGTAAAGATCGCGGTTATAAGCCTCCCGGTTTCGGTAAATGTACCGGAAATCATTATTGATCTCCTTCACAACAATCCCCGCGGGGAGATTATTGATCGTCGTATCCATGATTTGATTCAGCCGTTTGATTTGGGCTTCATACCGAATCCGTTCGGAAATATCATGGGCAAACGACCAGTAACTTTCTTCACCGGAATCATTGGTGACGTTGTACATCGTACCTTCGTAAGCCAATATATCTCTATTGATTTTCGACGGATGGTGAGCCACAAAGTTACTGCTGCCACCGTGTATGACATCTTTGCAACGTTCGTTCCAAGCCTCTTGCGTAGGCATATCTGCGGCAACATTGTAAATCTTTAATTGACTGATGTCTTCGTTTTCTGAAATACCATGATTGTACAGGAAACGACGGTTAGCGAAGATAATCGTGCCATCGGGTCTGGCGGCAAAGATACTTTCTTTGGCATTGTTGATGGCATGAGTCAGTGTGTTGATGTCATTTCTGCGATGCTGTATATCCGTGATGTTCTGAATATACCCTTCGATGTTGAAACTACCGTCGGGGCGCTCTTCACGCAAATAAGTCTGGATACGCATATAGAAGATTTCTCCGTTCAGGCGAACGCGATAACTGATGCTCTCCATGTTGAGCTCTTTCTCGTTCACGTGGCACCATTCAATAAAACTCTGACGATCTTCTTCTACAATCAGTTCCACATATTTCTCAATGGCAAGGTTCTGCACACTTTCCTCACACAAAACGCCTGTATAACCCAAATAATGGAAAATATTCTGATTTGTATTGTATGCCCATTGTCCTATCTGGGCAATCTTCTGGATAGCCCTTAGAGTAAGATTCGCCTGCTCCAACCGACGCTTTACGTTACTTCTCTGCGTGATGTCACGATATTGGCAAAGCACCATGCCGTCATACGGAAACATGAGGCATTTGAAGTAGAAAATTTCGTCTTTCAGCACCAACTTGAAGTTCTTGCTGATGCTTCGTTGCTCTTCGAGCACAGTCTGAAAGATGGGCATCACCCTCTCTTTTGTATATTCCGGTAAAAGCTCAAATATATTTTTTCCTAAAAGAATGTTTTCTTGCAGGAACCACAGATCACAATGAGGTTCAATGTCTACGCAGACTCCGTGCCTGTCAACCAATAGCATTGTATCTGCCGTCAGTTTCAATATTTTTTGTGCGTTATTCGCATCATGTAATATTCTGTCCATGTCTGTTTTTTATTAGATGATAGAGACTTATGTCTTATAATTAAGGATAACAAAAGATAATAGCGTTTGTTCTTACTTTTCAGCGCGCTTCGCCTTTTCCCAAGCTCCGCTTCCTTTTTTCTTCTTCAGATATCGGATGCCTTTCAGCACATTGACATTCATAAATAAAAAGTAGTAGGGGATAAAGAGCAACTTGTTTTTTATCTGTTTCGTAGACAGGTAATATCCCCAATATCCCAATCCGTAAAAAAGAACCTGCATGGCAAGCAGCACTCCGTAAAATATCGTGGAACCACCCAACAGCAGAATCGCAATATTCAGCGGGAAGAGCGCAAACAACAGGAACGGAGTAATAGACCATCGCAATACCCGGTGCGACGTATATTGAAAGCTAAGTATCCCGTATCGGAAAGGATTCAGCAACGGACGAAGCCGCCAGATAGACTGCAATCCTCCCGCAGCGATGCGCACTTTTCGCTTTTCTTCTTCGCGCATATCCGCCGAACCACTTTCGATGGCATAAGCATTCGTACAATAAGCGATGGTGTAACCTTTCATTGTGATCCGGAGTGAAAGAATAAAATCGTCGAGCAACGTATCCGGCTCCATCGCTTCGAACAGTTCGTTACGCACGGCAAACAGTTCGCCTGCTGCTCCTACGGCCGAGTAGAGCCGTGCATCAAGTGCTTTCAGGGTTGATTCGTATTTCCAGTAAATACCTTCACCACCGGCAGCCGCCCCGTCTTTGGTCTGCACGGCAATCCGTTTTTCACCAGCCACGCAGCCCACTTTCGGATCCTGGAAAGCAAGCACAATTTCCCGTATTGCCTCCCGGT
>ULMV01033433.1_pt1 | contig 14855 bp, 10 predicted proteins | sample 1951751 | NCBI WGS metagenome assembly ULMV01 (sample SAMEA4835560, study PRJEB28245) | human gut metagenome | biome: gut microbiome; material: fecal sample | place: Denmark | collected 2008 | reverse complement strand
CAGTCCCACACCCGAGCCACTTTTATCCTCCACTGTCTTTGGATGATTACTGTTGCGAATTTCGCAAATCACCTCCTTATCATTCTCCGAAAGATGAATACTGATGAAGCTCGATTCAGTAGGGGAGATGCCATGCTTGAAAGCATTCTCTATCAATGAGATAAAGATAAGCGGAGCAATAAGCGTCTGACTGTCGGGCTGAATATCAAATTTAGTAATCATCTGTACATTGGCCGACAGGCGGATGCGCATCAGTTCAATGTAATTTCGGATAAAATCAACCTCTTTACAGAGAGGAACGTACGTTTGTTGGTTATCATATAACACATAACGAAGCAGTTTGCTCAACTCCTGAACTGCTTGTTGCGCTTTGTCCGAATCAAATGCAATCAGTGCATAGATATTATTCAGGGTATTCAGCAGAAAGTGAGGGTTCAGTTGGTTTCGCAGATTTTTCAGTTCCGCTTCCGCACGGTTTCGTTCCGCTTCTTTGCGGGCAGCTTCATTTTGCGTCCATCGCGCGCTCATACGGATAGCGGCACTTAGGCCGATAGTAAATACGAGGCTCAACATATCTCTAAGGAAGAATAGCCATCCCGGAGGCATACCCGGTCTTTTGGCTTTGGGTGCAAATGACGGATCGAATGTCAGGCTTTGCCAGAGATGTAACAAAATGCCGATGACACATAAAAAGATAATGTTGTAGACGATATATCTTTTGGCCTGACTCTGAAACAGATAACGGGGGACAAGAATGAAATAATTCACGTAGAACGCAATCATAAAAGAGAGTGGTACAGCAAGATGGCGTATATAGGCCATCCAGTTAATGTTCCCGTTTCCACGTTCAACGAAGAAGAACGGGAAACCGAACATAATCCCCCAGCTGATAATGTGTATCAGTATCTCCAGGGGACGACGTGCGGATGTAAAGGTTTGTTTCATAAAGACAAAGATAATTTTTTTAATTGACAACCGACGGTTGTCAATCAATTATTCGTATCTGATGGCTTCTATCGGGTCTAAATCAGCTGCTTTCTTAGCCGGATACCATCCGAAGAAGACGCCCGTAACGGTACATACTGCGAAGGAAAGGAATACACTCCACGGCTGGATATAGATAGGCCAATGCGCTACGCTCTTGACAATCCAGCTAGCCCCGCAACCGATAATCACTCCGATGATACCTCCCGTGATACTAATCATGATGGCCTCGATAAGGAATTGGCTTAGAATATCGACTCCACGTGCACCGACAGACATACGCAGACCGATTTCACGGGTACGTTCCGTAACGGATACATACATGATATTCATAATTCCGATACCACCTACTACCAATGAAATACCTGCGATACAAGCCAGCAGGGTTGTCATCAAATCGGTGGTTGAGTTGAGCATTGTACTCAATTCCTGTTGGGTACGGATGGTGAAATCATCGTCATCCGAAGCTTTCAGCTTATGGTTGCGACGGAGGATCGTACTGATTTCGTCAGTAGCATAATCCGTCATATCTTCGGTAAGGGCAGAGGCAAACACTCCCTGCAAATACGTAACGGCAAGCAGACGTTTCATCACTGTGGTGTATGGTGCAAGCACTACTGCATCCTGGTCTTGTCCCATGGAGTTGTAGCCTTTGGCTTTAAGCACACCTACCACACGAAGCGGTATTTTACTGAAACGAATAATCTTACCTACCGGATCACTTCCGTCCGGAAAAAGATTGTCTACTATAGTCTTTCCAATCACACATACTTTGGCCGAACTCTGTATGTCGGCTTCAGTGAACATCTCTCCGTTTTCAACAGTCAGCTGGCGGATGTCGAGGTATTCTGTTCCGACACCGTTCACGGAAGCTGGGTAGTTGTTGTTTCCGGCAATGAGTTGCCCCGATGATGAAACATTGGGACTGATGGCGGACAGAAAACTTGTCTCATCACGCAAGGCTTCGTAGTCGGCAAGCTTCAAAGTCTGCATAGCAGACGGGTCTTGCCGGACACCTCCACGCATATCGGCTCCCGGATGAATCATAATCATGTTCGATCCCATCTCGGAAATCTGCTGCTGGATGCTTTTCTTCGAACCTTGTCCGATAGCCAGCATCGTGATGACAGAAGCGACACCGATAATGATACCGAGCATGGTGAGAAAAGCACGCAGCTTATTGTTCGCCAATGCCCGGAGAGCTATCTTAAATAAATTAGTTCCATTCATAATGAATAATTTGCTAATTTGTCCATATACTAATGGGGCAATTTCCTGAAGGTATACTCTCCCAACTTGTTTATTGTACAGCCAATCGGCACATTAGTATATCGGCACATTGAATAATTATTAATCCTCGTCGTTTTTCGGCAATGCGGCCAGCGCTTCGGCAGCAGACAGAATTTTCGGATTGGTTGTATCTTCTATAACCTGACCGTCACGCAGACGGATATTCCGGCTGCTATATTGCGAAAGTTCGGGATTATGTGTTACAAAGATAATCGTACGTCCCTCTGCATGAAGCTTTTGAAACAGTACAAGTATCTCGAAAGAGGTACGGCTATCGAGTTTTCCGGTCGCTTCGTCGGCAAGAATCACTGCCGGATTGTTGACCAATGCGCGTGCGATGGCAACGCGTTGCATCTGTCCACCGGACATCTGGTTGGATTTATGTTCCAGACGGTCTCCCAATCCTACAGCCTGTAGGGATTCGATGGCGCGGCGACGGCGTTCGGAAGCGCTCACGGCAGAGTTGTACATAAGCGGTAGTTCCACATTTTCTACAGCCGTCGTTTTAGGTAACAAGTTGTAGCTTTGGAACACGAAGCCAATCTTCCGGTTTCTTAGTACTGCACGTTGAGGCTTGCTCATTGTACGTACGGGAATATCGTCGAGCAGATATTCTCCACTGGTCGGGGTGTCCAGGCAGCCTAATATATTAAGCAGCGTGGATTTTCCCGAACCGGAAGTCCCCATGATGGTAACAAACTCTCCTTCATTGATATTGAACGAAACGCCCCGCAATGCGTGGACGGTTTCGTCGCCTACCTGAAAGTTACGTTTGATATTTTGTATTTCAATTACTTTTTTCATCGTAAATAATGTGTTAATGTGCCAATAACGGATTGGCACATTGAATAATTATTTTTTCTTCTTACTTCCCGGAGGGCCAGGCATGAACGGACTTCTTTCTCCGCCACTTTCCTGATTTCCTTCAGCAGCCACATTTTCACCGGGCATTGCTCCTATGGTAGCTTCGGTCACTACTTTTGTTCCTTCGGAAATGCCACTGATAATTTCTGTAGATATACCGTTGCTGATTCCTACTTCTACCGGATGAGCGGTGAATGTGGTTCCTTCACGAGTCCAGAGTTTATGTTCGCCTTCGCAATCTTTTATGATGTCATTATTACCGATTAACGGTTTTTCAGGTGTGAATCGCAGTGCTTTGTTCGGGACAGACAACACATCCTTTTTATCAAGAATATAGATCGTGACATTAGCTGTCAAACGAGGTTTCAGTTTCAAATCAGGGTTGGGAGCAGAGATTACAACTTCATAAGTAACTACTGTAGTGGTGGTGCTTGTACTGCTCGTACTGCTTGCATCTCCCAGACGAATTTGTGTAACTACGCCTTCGAATACATCATTCGGATAAGCATCTACCGTGAAGCTGGCACGCTGGCCTTCTACTACACCGCCTATATCAGCTTCATCCACATCGGCTACTACCTGCATCTGTGTCAGGTCGGCAGCAATGGTGAACAGTGTCGGAGTTTCGAATCCGGAAGCAACGGTTTGTCCTGCTTCCACATCACGGCTGATGACTACTCCGTCAATCGGTGAGGTGATAGTAGCATAAGCCAGGTTACGTTCTGCTTTTGCGAGCGATGCCTTACTGCTATCATAGCTACTTTTCGCTTTCTGATAGTTGTAGAGGGCCTGTTCGAAATCCGTATCACTAATCAGTGACTTTTCGTGTAAGCCTTTGCTACGTTCATAATTCTTCTTCTGATATTCATATTCGGCTTTTGCACCATCGTACGTTGCCTGTTGTGATGCCAATTCACTTTGCAATGTGGCACGGTCCATTTCGGCAATCAACTGTCCTTTGGTTACTACCGAGTTGTAATCTACGTAAATCTTGTCGATGATACCGGAAACCTGCGTACCGACTTCTACTTCCGTCACCGGTTCGATGGTTCCGGTAGCAGTGACCGAATTTGAAATATCGCCTTTGCTCACGTTGGCAGTGGCGTAGGTGACTTTGTGCTTGGCCGGTGAACCTGCAAAGAACCAGATTCCTGCACCTGCTACCACAACGACTGCCACAGCGATTAAGATAATCTTTTTCGTTTTCATTCGTTTATTATGCTTTTATTTATAATGCTAATTGATCTCCCTGATAGAACTTCAGCAACTGCGTATTCAGTATGGCCATATATTTGGCTTGAAGCTGTTCCTGCTGTGCTTGCAGCAAGTTGTTCTTTTCAGTAAGAAGTTCTATGGTATTCTTCATTCCCAGATTAAACTGTTCGCTAATCAACTCATAGCTGATTTGTGTACTCTTCAACTTCTCGTTTGCTGCTGCATAACGTTGCTGTGCACTGTTAGCATCCAGCCAGAGTCCTTCGATGGTCTTGTACAGAGTTTTTTGTTCGTCAAGCAAGGATAACATGCTCGTCTCGTATTGCAATTTTGCTTTCTGTACGGCACTTTTAGTTTGACGGTTATTGAAGATCGGCACACTGACAGACAATCCGATCGAATTGTTCCATCCGTTTTTCACTTGCTCTCCGAAAGTGAAGTCACTGCCGCTGGTGTGGTTGGTTCCGATTCCTGCGCTAAGGCTGATTGTGGGCAAATAACTTGATTTGGCAATACCGATACCCAGTTCGGAAGCCTCTACATTAAGTTTGCTAGCTTCAATCTCCGGGCGAAGACTCAATGCACTAATGTACACATCTTTTTTGGTAGGCAACGGAGCCAGTACATTTTCGTCGGATAGGGCAGGGAGGTAGATGTTCATTTCATTCTCCCCATCCAGTTCGAGCAATTGTTTCAGTTGTAATTTGTAATCTTCAAGAGTGGCTTGCGCTGTGACAAGTTGGTATCGGTCTGTGCTCACCTGTGCTTCCAGTTGGGCAAAGTCGCTTTTGGCAATACTTCCGGCGTTCAAAAGTTCCTGTCCGCGGTCACGCTGCGCAATAGAGACTTGCAGGGTACTTTCGTTTACTTTGACAGACTCGGCTGCATAAAGAATCTGGATATACACTTGGGCGATAGATTCCTGAATGTTATTTTCGGAAGTCGCTACGTCCAGTTCGGCTACCTGATTGTTCAACTTTTCCTGCTGGATGGTTTTCAGTCTTTTATTACCATTATATAGAGTCCACGACGCATTCAGTCCATAATTACCATTGTAGCTCGTTTTACTATTGCTACTGATAATTTCGCTGCCGCTTACCCGACTACTCGTCTCCTGATACGGACGATTCACCACCTGCTGGCTGGTAGAGAACGAAAGACTGGGAAACAAGGCAGCCTTAGCTGTCTTTACATCAATCTGCGTGCTGGCCGCAGTGATCCGGTTCTTGCGAATCGTGATGTTCTGCTCTTTTGCGTAGTCGATGCATGACTGCAAATCCCATTGAGCCGGAATTTTCGTTTCTTTCAGCGTATCGACTTGCAGCGGAGAAACTTGGGCAGATATGCCGGACAGCATACCTGCTCCAAGAAATGTCATCACTGTCAATCTTCTTACATTTATCATATTCATACTTCTATTGATTTACTGTTAGCGAAGGTACGTACATATTATATATGCCGCAAAAACGATAGACGGATGACGTAATTTCGCCGTTAAATGTTTTTTTTCTGTCGATAGGCAGGTTTTTGAAGAAAAACACAACAAATCACACAACTTTTTTGACTAGTTGTTTGTTTTAATTATAAAAAATGTATATTTGTACTCATTACAAATTATAACGTCAACATATGAAGAATACACTGCTTACGATCTGGAACTTCTATTTGGAGGGCTTCCGTAGTATGACCTTGGGGCGTACCCTGTGGGTTATCATTCTGCTGAAATTATTCGTTATGTTCTTCATCCTTAAAATGTTCTTTTTCCCTGATTTCCTCCGTGACCATCCTACGGATGACGACAAGGGAACATACGTGGGAAACGAACTGATAGAACGTGCCATCCCCGGTAAATCTACTGATTTTTAACTCTTAAACTACATAGGATTATGATTGAAAGTATTGACACCTCGCTGATCGATTGGTCGAGAGCCCAATTTGCGATGACAGCCATGTACCACTGGATTTTTGTTCCTCTCACACTCGGACTGGCAGTGGTGATGGGAATCATGGAGACGCTGTATTATAAAACAGGCAATGAATTTTGGAAAAAGACTGCCCAGTTTTGGATGAAACTCTTCGGTATAAACTTTGCCATTGGTGTGGCAACCGGTTTGATTCTGGAGTTTGAGTTCGGTACGAACTGGAGCAATTATTCGTGGTTTGTAGGAGACATCTTCGGTGCTCCGTTGGCTATTGAAGGTATTTTGGCATTCTTTATGGAAGCCACATTTATCGCCGTCATGTTCTTTGGGTGGGGCAAAGTAAGTAAACGTTTCCACTTGGCTTCTACCTGGCTCACAGGCTTGGGAGCTACGATTTCCGCCTGGTGGATTCTCGTTGCCAACGCATGGATGCAGCATCCGGTAGGCATGGAATTCAATCCTGATACAGTTCGTAATGAGATGGTAGATTTCTGGGCAGTGGCTACGTCACCTGTAGCGGTCAATAAATTCCTCCATACGGTATTGTCCGGCTGGGTGCTGGGCGCTGTTTTTGTAGTCGGCATCAGTTGTTGGTATCTGCTGAAGAAACGTAATCGTGAGTTTGCGCTTGCCAGCATCAAAATTGGGGCGATTTTCGGATTAGTAGCATCGTTGCTTTCTGTTTGGACGGGTGATGGTTCCGGTTATCAGATTGCCCAGACGCAACCGATGAAACTGGCTGCCGTGGAAGGTCTGTATGAAGGCGGCACTAATGTAGGTCTGGTTGGAATAGGAGTGTTGAACCCGGAAAAGAAGACTTACAACGATGGGAAAGATCCTTTCCTCTTCCGTTTTGAAATTCCCAGCATGCTTTCTTTCCTTGCAGAACGTAATGTAGACGGCTACGTTCCTGGTATTACAAATATCATCGAGGGTGGTTATCAACAGAAAGACGGATCGACAGCTCTTTCTGCTGCCGAGAAGATAGAACGTGGAAAAACGGCTATCGGTGCATTGGCTGCCTATCGTGCAGCAAAGAGTGCAGGACATGAGGAAGATGCTCAAATTGCATATAAAGTATTACAGGAAAATATTCCATATTTCGGTTACGGATATATCAAAGATGTGAACCAACTGGTTCCGAATGTTCCTCTGAACTTTTATGCATTCCGTGTAATGGTAATCTTGGGCGGATACTTTATCCTGTTCTTTATTGTCGTTCTCTTCTTTATCTATAAGAAAGATTTAAGCCAGATGCGTTGGATGCACTGGATTGCTCTGCTGACAATTCCTTTGGGATACATCGCCGGACAAGCCGGATGGGTGGTTGCCGAATGTGGGCGTCAACCGTGGGCTATCCGTGATATGCTGCCGACAATGGCTGCCATCTCCAAACTGGATGTAAGCTCTGTACAAACGACTTTCTTTATCTTCCTGCTCCTGTTTACAGTGATGTTGATTGCAGGTGTCGGAATTATGGTAAAGGCTATCAAAAAAGGACCGGAGAATTGATAATTACCTATTACTCATTACTTAATATTTTAGCTATATGTATATATTTTTGCAACAATATTGGTGGCTTGTCGTTTCCTTGTTAGGAGCCATACTCGTGTTCTTATTGTTTGTACAAGGAGGTAATTCTTTGTTGTTCTGCTTGGGTAAAACCGAGGAACATCGTAAGATGATGGTGAATTCTACCGGACGTAAGTGGGAGTTTACGTTTACTACATTGGTTACATTTGGAGGAGCTTTCTTCGCTTCTTTCCCCTTGTTTTACAGTACCAGTTTCGGCGGTGCATATTGGCTTTGGATGATTATACTTTTCAGTTTTGTATTGCAGGCTGTCAGTTATGAGTTTCAGAGTAAAGCCGGAAATCTGTTAGGTAAAAAGACATACCGGACTTTTTTGGTGATTAATGGAGTGGTAGGTCCTGTGTTACTTGGTGGGGCAGTGGCTACTTTCTTTACCGGTTCTGATTTCTATATTAATAAGGCCAATATGACAGATACCATTATGCCGGTAATCAGTCATTGGGGAAATGGCTGGCACGGATTGGATGCACTGACCAACATTTGGAATGTTATTCTTGGATTGGCTGTCTTCTTCCTTGCCCGTGTGTTGGGATCTCTCTATTTCATTAATAATATTGATGATAAAGAGCTGACCGATAAATGTCGTCGTGCAGTACGCAATAATACAGTCTTGTTCCTTGTATTCTTTTTGGCATTTGTCATTCGTACATTGGTATCTGATGGCTTTGCCGTTAATCCGGATACACAGGAAATTTATATGCAGCCATATAAGTATCTCACTAACTTTATCGAAATGCCGGTAGTGCTGGCTTTATTCCTGATTGGTGTGGTACTGGTTCTTTTCGGCATTGGAAAGACATTGCTTAAAAAGACGTTTGATAAAGGAATCTGGTTTACGGGAATCGGTACGGTACTGACTGTTTTATCTTTATTGCTGGTAGCAGGGTACAACAATACCGCTTATTATCCGTCATATACAGACCTGCAAAGCTCATTAACTTTAGCCAATAGCTGTTCCAGCGAATTTACACTAAAGACAATGGCCTATGTCTCTATTCTTGTTCCATTCGTAATTGCATATATTTTCTATGCTTGGCGTAGTATCGATCGTCACAAAATTACCGAGAAAGAAATGGATGAAGGAGGACACTCATATTAATACTTTGTCCACATAGAATTTCGAATTGAGATTCTTGTAGGAACAAATAAACTCCCCTTATTTAATTCTCTATGTCATGGTAGAGAAGTTAAATGAGGGGAGTTTTTATATATAAGCCTTTTCTATCTTTTCGGATATATCGCTTTTTATTTATTGACTATATTCTCCGGTTTTCCGGCAATGTAAGCCTGAAGGTTACTGATTGCAATATTCATCAGACGTTCACGAGCCTCGATGGTTGCCCAGGCAATGTGCGGAGTGATGTAGCAGTTCTTCGCAGTCAATAATGGATTGTCGGCACAAGGCGGTTCAGTAGAAAGCACGTCTACTCCGGCTGCATAAATCTTGCCATTGTTCAAAGCGTCTGCAAGGTCTTGTTCGTTGATAAGCGGGCCGCGACCGGTGTTGATTAAAATAGCTGTCGGCTTCATCATACCCAAACGGCGTGCATTTACCATTTCGCGTGTTTCCGGAGTAAGCGGGCAGTGCAAACTGATAATATCACATTCGCTGAACAACTGATCTAAATCCATCTTCTTGATTTCCGGTGGCAACTGGAAGTGAGATTTGGAAGTCAATGCATACACTTGCATACCGAAACCGATGGCAACGCGCGCTGTGGTATATCCGGTATTTCCCAGTCCTACCAGACCGATTTTCTTTTCCCGCAGTTCCATCAACGGAGTATCCCAAAAACAGAAATCCTTGTTGTTAGCCCAACGACCTTTATGCACTTCTTCAGAGTGGTGTTGCACTTGTTGAGTGATGTTCAGGATATGCGCAAATACCATTTGAGCAACGGAAGCGGTGCTGTATGAAGGAATATTAGTAACGACGATTCCCCGTTCTTTTGCAGCAGCTGTGTCTACCACATTGTATCCGGTAGCCAACACACCGATATATTTCAGTTCGGGCAGTGCAGCCATGTGGTCTGCATTGATGATTACCTTGTTAGTCAGAATTGCTTCTGCACCGGCTGCACGTTCTAATACCTCTTCCGGAGCTGTACGATCATAAATTGTACATTCTCCAAGCACCTTCATACCTTCCCAAGATAAATCTCCGGGATTGGCGGCATAGCCGTCTAAAACTACAATCTTCATTTCAATTTCAATATTATTAATATGTTATAATGTTTCCTACTGCTTTATTTTGCTTTCGGCTTCTCTTACAGAAGGGAGTGACTTATTTTACGAACGCTTATTTTTTAAATTTGTCTCCCCACAACTGTATCATTCGCTCGGCATGTTTCTGTTCTGCCGGATTGTTTTGCGGTTGCCATATCCGTTTGTCTTTCAGTTCGTCCGGAAGAAATTGCTGTTTGACAAAGTTACCTTCATAGCTGTGTGCATATTTATATTCCTGTCCGTAGCCCAGTTGCTTCATCAGTTTGGTCGGAGCATTGCGCAGATGCAAGGGCACAGGCAGATTACCGGTTGAACGGACTAGCTCCAGTGCATCGTTAATCGCACTGTATGCCGAATTACTTTTTGGACTGGTAGCCAGATAAATCGTTGTTTCAGCCAAAGGAATCCGTCCTTCGGGCCAACCGATTTTCATCAATGTATCAAAGCACGCATTAGCGAGAAGCAATGCATTCGGGTTTGCCAGACCAATATCCTCGGCAGCCGAGATCACCAGTCGGCGGGCAATGAAAGCCGGATCTTCGCCTCCTTCCACCATACGGGCAAGCCAGTAGATCGCTCCGTCAGGATCGCTGCCGCGGATAGACTTGATGAAAGCCGAGATAATGTCATAATGCATCTCTCCATCCTTGTCATAAGCCAGTGGATTCTGTTGCAAGCGTTCGGTCACCATTTCATCGGTGATGACAACTGTTTCCTCCGTCTCCGATTGCACAACAAGTTCCAATATATTAAGCAGCTTGCGGGCATCTCCACCGGAGAAGCGCAACATAGCTGTTGTTTCTTTCAATTCAATTTTTCGTTCCTTCAGTATGGCATCTGTGGTGATGGCACGTTGCAGAAGTTCCAGCAAATCTTCTTTTTCCAAAGATTTGAGTACATAAAGCTGGCAACGGGATAGGAGAGGGCGGATGACTTCGAACGACGGGTTTTCCGTTGTTGCACCAATCAATGTGACTGTTCCGTTCTCCACAGCTCCCAACAATGAATCCTGCTGTGACTTGCTGAACCGATGGATTTCATCGATAAACAGAATCGGACTGGACTGCGAAAAGAAACGATTGCTCTTGGCACGGTCTATCACTTCGCGTACATCCTTCACACCGGAAGTCACAGCACTCAAAGTATAGAAAGGCGTTTCCAGTTTGTTGGCAATGATCTGTGCAAGAGTTGTTTTACCTACTCCGGGAGGTCCCCAGAGAATAAAAGAAGAGATGCGTCCTGCGTCAATCATCTTCCGCAAGATGGCTCCCGGTCCAACTAAATGTTTCTGACCGATATATTCATCCAAAGTTTTTGGCCGTAACCGTTCTGCTAAAGGTTGCATAATTTTCTAGAATACCATTAATACCATGAAACGAATACCGTTTTTGTTGATACCCGGATTATCACGATAAGTGAAACGATGTACATATTCAACGTGCAGCAACTTGAAAATGTTGTAGATACCTACACTTCCTTCAATATAAGGCACTTTCGGGTCCATCACGAAACTGGTGAACTTACCGTCGCGTGTCGGGAAACGGAACAAATCGGGATTGTTGCTCTTAAACGGATTATTCTTATCCGTCAATGTTCCCCACAAAGCACGTACGCGGAACATTTCCCTCCATTTCAAGTTCTTGATAAGAGGAATACGGTTGAATAGTTTTCCATTCATATCATAAGATAATGACATGGAAGCGTAACGGTCGTTCAGGAATTCCATGTTATTAATCAAGTTGAACGTTTCGCGCTGGGTGATGTAGGACAAGTTAGCTTCCGGCAAGATCAACAACGGGAAAGGAACCGTGTTCCATTCTGCGCCTGCTTTCACGCTACAATCAATCTTTCCCCAGGAAGCGGGGAGCCAGAAACGTTTCCATACACTTGCTTCCGTACGGTTAAAACTATAATCTCCACCTAGTACTCCTTTGAAACCCATGGCATGAGTCAGGGTAAAGATAGGAGCATCCAGCGATACAGGTACGCGGCGTTGTTTGGAGTTGACAAATGATTCGCCCGGAGCATAACGCAGCGTCAGGCTCGCTTCCGAAGTCGTGACATCATGCACACGGGTTTGCGCGGCATCATTGCGCAGATATTCCAGTTTGCCGGTAGGCTCGTCGTTACGATGGCGCAGCATGGCTTTCACTCCGAATCCTGTCAGCGTTTCAAGTTCATAATTAATGGTGGCATCGCGCATATACGACATCTGGTCTACTGTCGTTGTTTTTACCGACAGGAAGATATTGTCTTTATCTGTGAACAGGAATTTATCCATCGGAGACATTACGTCATAACTGTACGAAGCCGAAAGATAATGTTTCGGGAATTCCCAGACAACATAATCGCGTTTATTGAACGAATAAGTCACCGTACCGCTATATTTCCAGCGTTCGTCTTTCAGACCGTAAGCTCCGTATCCGTTCAAGAACCAGTGTTTGTGGAAATGAGCCGTTGTCATACCGCTTAACCGGAAACGGGTACCATCAATGTAGTTGCTCGAAATCATGGTGTTGATAGGACCGATATCCACTTTGCTCGGATGGCCTTTGCTTCCTGTTTCCACAAAGTTTTCGATCAGCGCTTTCGCTCCGAAGATGATGTATTTGAATCCCGGTATCTGTTCGAGGCGGTTAACGAATACATCCATCGAACTTTCTTTCTTCGTCAGCGGTACTTGACGAACACTCGCCCAATACTCATCGCTTTTCGAAAGCATATCCGCTTCTTTTATCACGCTGCCTTTCAATCGGAACAGTCGTTGTTCGATAGGATCGAATTTATAATTACTATATTTCGTAGTTCGTTCCACCTGCAATCCGCCTGCTGTTTTGTTGGAATTCCAGGACAGGTCTACGGTCATGTCATCATCCGCCAATACCCAGTTTCCGTTAGGGAGTTGCTCGTATTGTTGCACGATGTCCATACGGTTGACGAAGTTTACTCCGGTCTTTTTAGGCAGGTTCATCGTACATTTCTGAACGGCATAAGTAGAATCGTTCAATACATACAGATGTCCAGTGAATCCGAAGTCCTGCGAGTTTTGCGGAACAAAAGTAAGGTGGACACATTCGCGCTTGTTTACCATCAATGTGTCCATCAGATAATATTTATAAAATGAGATGGCATTGTTACCGATCGGACTGACGAAACGCTGCTGGAGCAATCGGATATCGTCGTCGTAGATATTGATGTCGGCAAATACGTCTTTCAATACAGTGCCGAGCATATCTCCCGTAGAGAAAAATTCTTCTATACCATTGGAATTCTTTCCTTTGATAATCGTTTTCTTGTTTTCGGGATTTTTGCGGTAGATGGTTTGCGAGGACGTTTCCTGTACGGAAATAGGGAGAATCAACTTATTGGTTGTTTCCGACACTTCCACCTGATCTCTTAAGAATGAATATTTCTTGTAGATACCTTTTTCGAGTTTTTCCGGTGTGAGGTCGTTGATGGACATTTTCATCTTCTCGTACTTGTCGTACTGATAGTACTCGTTCACTTCGAGGACTTGTGCCTTTTTGTGTTCGATTACCTTCTTCATGAACTCCACTGCCGGATTGTTCTTGCGGGAATATTTCTCCTTTTGAGGCTTCACGATCACTTCGTTCAGGAGCACATTATCCGGAGCTAACTTAACGTTCACTGTCTGATTGTTGGAACCGACTCGAACCGTTTTACTGATATAACCTACAGCGGAGAACACCAGTGTTCCTCCGTTTCTGCGGGCTTCAAGACTGTATTCTCCGTCAATATTGGTGATAGTACCCATATCTCTCTTTTCTTGGTAGTAAACAGAGATATACATCAATGGCTCGTGGGTAACCGAATCAGTGACTACCCCTTTAATTTGCTGCGCAAAAGCATTGGAAGCTACCAATACGAGTAAGAACAGTATAAGTATTTTGTTATATCGTTGTATCATAACGTTTGTAGTAGGGCTGCAAAGTTAACAAATAACTCTAAGGATAACAGAATATATAACTTTTTTTACCCATCGTTTTTGGTTGTTTACAAGCATATATCGCCCGGTAATCCAAGGAATATTCCTTTGTTAATCCTTTTGATAAGGCTGTTTCAGCACTTTGTTCTCCCGGTCCCGATATTTGAAACCTTTGCTCTCGTTGTAGGGCACTTTTTGTTTCGACACTTGACACTTTTTGTTTCCCGGCATGAAACTGTTGGTTTCTCGGTGTGAAACACTTTGTTTCAAGTAATGAAACTATTAGTTTCAAGGCGTGAAACTAACAGTCCCATGCCGGGAAACGGAATGGAACATGCCGGGTAAATGTTATTTGCTCGTAAGTATCTGTACAATACGCTCTGCGGTACGTCCGTCCCAACGTTCGGGAAGTTCGCCACGTTTCCATTCACCGTGCATCAGTGTATCCATGGTTTTGGCAAGCAGGGCAGGATCTTCTCCGACAAGTTCGTTGGTTCCCATGCGCCACGTTTCCGGATGTTCGGCATACGTGTTGAGTGTGATACAAGGAATACCCAGGAAGGTCGCTTCTTCGGCTACGTTTCCCGAATCTGTTATGATTCCTTTCGCCTTGTTTATCAGATAACCGAAGAACAGGTAGTTCTGCGGCGGCATGATATGGAGATTCGGAGCTTCGATGTCCAACTCTTTTATGGCATTACGTACGTAGGTATGCAGCGGTGCAACGATGGGCATACCGGCAGACTTGTCGATGATTGTTTTCATCAGCTGACGCAGATTCTCCTTATTGCCGAGTAATACACGGCGGTTGAGAG
>ULMV01025649.1_pt1 | contig 14874 bp, 10 predicted proteins | sample 1951751 | NCBI WGS metagenome assembly ULMV01 (sample SAMEA4835560, study PRJEB28245) | human gut metagenome | biome: gut microbiome; material: fecal sample | place: Denmark | collected 2008 | reverse complement strand
AGGGTAGCGGCACTGCCCCTGTGCCGCCACCCTTGGCTTATTGTCGTTCGTATGCCATTTCGATAGGAAAGTAATATCAAATCTACATTTCAAAGTATCCAATATCACCCTTCCGGCGGATTACCACCAGGCACAATCTGCTTATATATAAGCTCGCAATCCTGTCTTGTAAACTGTATTCCTGCCTGCTTAGCCTTCTGGCTTAATGCAAATATAAGCGGAACGATTTCTTCTTTATTCTTACCTTTGGAAAGAGTTTTGAATTCATTTAAAAGCAGTTGTTTGCGAAAATCATTTTCTGACATATAAATCTCCATTTCTGATTGAGAATAATAATTACAAATATAAATATGTAAGACAAAAGTCATTTATAACAGTTAATTATTATTGGAACTTCCATAATTATTGCCATCATTAAAGTCCAGCTTATCAAGCTGTTTAATATATTCATTGTACATATCCTTCTGCGAAGAATTAAGTATATTATTAATGTTTATATTGTTAAATCCACCAGAGCCAGTGTTATTATTAAAATTACTAAATTCAGAATTATCATTAGAATTATTATTGTTAAATTCATTAGAACTGGCATTGTTAAAACCGCTTGAATTAACATTATTAAAGCTGTTATCCCCTGAGGCATTATTAAACATATCCATCATGCCTAACATATCAGACATTTTGGAAAAGTTCCGGTAAGTGTTTATTAACTGTTCAATGTTGTCTGGGCAGTAAGCCATAATGGTTTTCATAATAGCTTCATTATTTAATATATCATTCAAGGAAGTGTTAGCATTTATTCCTGAGCTATTACTACATGTTTTAAATGTGTTACAGCTATAGGGAGAGTTGTAGAAGCTTAATGTGTGTTTTAATTCATTTGCCCTTATAAGCATAGAGAGCTTTTTTTGCATACCGTATTCCATAAAAGGAATGAGGGCTTTAAATAATTGAAGGTAGTCGGGTAGGGTAAGAATATCAAATTCAGTAACAGGTAATTGTTTCGCCATTCAATCCTCGATTCCTGCGACAAACGCAATATATAATGTGTGTCTAATAGACTTGTTTTAGTATATTCATTAAAATACCAAGATATGAGGCTGTATCCGTAGAATTTAAAATGACGGAATACAGCCTCATTAAATAGACATAAAAGATAATATCAGCAACTGATGTTGATAATTGCTTTTATTCTGCAACTGTATATAAAATGTTATATTTTATAGCAGTTATTAGCAGATATAATCATTGCTGGGAGTCAGCCGCTATTAGCAGCCACAGCCGTTGTTGCAGCCACAGCCATTGTTACAGCCACCAAAGCCTAATGCATTACCGCCATCGCAGCCACATAAGCATAAAAGGCAGATGAGCCAGATGCAGTTATTGTTGCCACAGCCATTACCACAGCCGTAGCCATTTCCGTCAAATAGAAGTAAAAGAATTATGAGCCAGATGATGTTGTTGCCACATCCGCAATCTCCACATCCATTACATCCGCCACAGTTAGTTGCTGCTAAATCACTCATAAATAATCCTCCGATAAAACATTTACAATACAATAATATGTGGCAGGGCTTGTTTGTGTTACTTATTTTTTCGTGAATATTGCAATATTTTTAAAATTATTATATCATTAAGTTTGTGTTGTTATTTAACACATAAGTGACTACGAAGTAGTCTGTTATATAAGAAAATAGTATGTGCCAGTGTACATACTAATCGTGCAGATATTGTCCTTGGTTTGGACATAAGAATGGAGATTATTATGAAAATATCAGTAATTATCCCATCACTTAACCCTGATGATAAGCTTGTAAGTGTTGTTGATTCACTTGTTAAGAAGGGATTCGAAGATATTATAATTGTTAATGATGGAAGTGATTCGGCACATTTATGGCCATTTGAGAAGGTTGGCAGTTACAGCCAGTGTACAATACTTACCCATGAGGTTAATAAGGGTAAGGGCAGAGGCTTAAAGACGGCATTTGAATACTGCCTTAAGAATAGACAGGGATATGATGGCGTTGTAACAGTAGATGGAGATAACCAGCATAGGGCAGATGATATATATAACTGTTGTGAGGCTATGGTAAAGAATGACAAGGTTGTTCTTGGAGTAAGACGTTTTGATGGAGAAGATGTTCCGTTTAAGAGCCGGTTTGGTAACAATATGACAAGTATGGTATTCAAAGTTATGTGTGGACTTAATATTTCAGATACACAGACTGGTTTGAGGGCTATTCCATACCGTTATCTTGATACATTTTGTAATATTGAGGGCGAGAGATTCGAGTATGAAACAACTATGCTGCTTGAATTTAAGAAGTCGGATATTCAATTTATGGAAGTGCCAATTGAGACAGTGTATATAGAAGATAATGCATCAACACATTTTAATCCGGTTAAGGACTCAATAAAGATATATAAGGTTATATTCAAGTATTCATTTTCACCAACAGTTGTTAAATATATATTAAGCTCATTGGCATCGTGGGTTATAGATAATTTAATATTTAATTTACTTGAATTTTTTCTTTTTGCGTTTACAATATCAATAAGACTGTTATTTAGTACGGTAGCCGCAAGAATTATATCGTCAATATTTAATTTCACGATGAACAGACGTCTTGTGTTTAAATCAGACAAAGATGTCAAGTCATCTATGGTCAGATATTACATATTATGGGCGTGTCAGCTTATGGCATCATATCTTCTTGTATACATCTTTACAAGATTATTAGTGCTTGGCAGTGTGGCTGTCGCATTTACAAAGATAATTGTTGATTTATGCTTATTTGTAATAAGCTACAACATACAGAAAAAATGGGTGTTTAAATAATTAGACACGAATTACATCAATAGAAATGAGGATAATAATGAAGAATAACGTACTTAAGTGGCTAGGAAGAGTTGGAGCTACGCTTTTAACTACTATCGTAATTCTTGTAGTTGGTCTTTATCTTGTTATGGCTATGCTTGCGTGGGGACCTTCTACATTTGCTAAGAAGCAGTTTATATTATCGCTTCAGGAGACAGGAGAGCTTGGTTTTATGGCTAACTGGTTCTGTTCACAGGAAGAGATTGATATGATTAAAGAGGAGAATTCAGTTAAGGATACTACTGATATAACTGATTCAAGCCTTGTTGTAATCGGACAGGATTCATCTAGTGATGAAGAAGACCTTTATGTTGTTGATGTAAAGGCTGGAACATATAGCGGTAAGCTTATGGTTGTCAAAGATCCTTCAAGATTATTTGTAGGAACAGTACCAGAATTCAAGCTTGAAAAGGGCTGGACAGTTGCTGAGATAGCACAGAGATATGATGCACTAGCAGGTATCAATGGTGGAGAATTCGTTGACTCAACACCACAGACAGCTATGCCAATCGGACTTGTTATGGTAGATGGCAATATATTAAAGGGCGATTCATCTACAATGTACCACGTTACAGGAATAACATTTGATAACAAGCTTGTAATGGGTAATATGACATCATCTAAGGCTGTAGAGCTTGGAATAAGAGATTGTGTCAATGTAAGCAGTGATATAGGTCCATTTCTTATAATTAACGGTGAACCACAGGACGTTGATGGTGTTGGTGGAGGACTTAATCCACGAACAGCAATAGGACAGAGAGCTGACGGAGCTATTCTTCTTCTTGTCGTAGACGGAAGACAGGCTACAAGCCTTGGTGCATCGTTCTCAGATTTACAGGATATTATGCTTCAGTACGGTGCTGTAAATGCATCAGCTATGGATGGTGGTACATCAACACAGATGTATTATAATGGTGAGGTTATTAATAAGCCATATTCACCAACAGGACCAAGAACACTTCCAACAGCATTTTTGATTAAATAATTACACGGAGATGAGAAGAATGTCAGAGAATAATAATAATGGAAAGAAGAATTTTTTTAAGAGATTATCAGGATTTAAGAAGTTTCTTGTGATATATGCCTCTGTGCTGGTAGTAATTATTGCTGTTGCGTTAGTACTTTTATACGGGTTATTAAAGGATTACGAGGCGGGCAGGCCAGCCAATACTATGGATAAGCTTGTATCACATATTGAAGCAGGGAATGTAGGCAAATGGATTAAGGATGCAGGTATACTTGGAGAGTTCGAGACAGAAGATATTGTATCAGATTATTTTAAGGATACATTTGCTGATAAGGAAGTAAGCTATAAGAAGAAGGCAGGAGAATATACAGAGAACAATCCGGTATATATTCTTTATGCTGATGATAAGAAGATAGCCAATGTTACTCTTACAGAGAAGAAAAAGAACGCTCATAAGTTCACAGAGTGGAAGTTAGCTTCTATAGACTTTAATGTAGACTCTAAGACTAAGAATACAGAACATTCAGTTAAAATTACAGCACCTAAGAATAGTGAAGTGACAGTTAACGGAGTTAAGGTTTCATCTGATTATATTACAGGTGAGGCAGATGTAAGCCTTTGCAAGCATGTTGGAGATTATGTTACTACACCAGTTGATGATGTATACAATATTAACGGAATGTTTGCCAAGCCAGAGGTTAAGGTTACCTATAATGGCAAAGAGCTTGATACTGAATATGTTAAAGATGGATATGAGGCATATTATCCATCAGATGATGAGCTTCTTTCAAGCGAGAAGAGCCATATATTAACAGTTGCTGAGAATTACGGCAAATATATGATTAACAGAGGAAGCTTAAGTACTCTTTCAAGCTATATGATTGGTAATGCCAAGGAATATATGAGTGATATTCCGGCTATCGATGTATATCTGATAGGAAGAACTTTTACATATGATATTACTGACGAGAATGTAAGTAACTTTAGAAAATATTCAGATGACTGTTATTCGTGTGATGTAGATTACAATCTTAATGTAAAATGGTCATCAGGAAGCACAACATACAATATTTCTTTAACATATGTGTTTGTTAAGCAGAATGACAAGTGGATGTTAGCTGATTTTTCTATAAGATAATTATAGATAAGATAATTATAAACAACAGACATATATAGCAGGAAATAACAATGCGCTGTCAGCGCAGGAATGGAGAAAGTTATGTCACAGGATAATAAGCGCAATTTTATATTACATGGTTCCATACTTGCTATGGCTGGAATTTTTGTAAGAATAATTGGAATGGTTTATAGAATTCCGGTGCTTAATATAATTGGAAGTGAAGGTAATGGTATATATGTAACGGCATATAATGTATATAACATAATACTTGTGCTGTCATCATATGGACTTCCGATGGCTGTTTCAAAGCTGATTTCTGCAAGGTTTACTAAAAGAAGATATAAGAATGCGGCGAAGGTATTAAGATGTTCGCTGACAGTCGGTGCGTTTACTGGTGGTGTTGCGGCACTGCTTGTATACTTTGGTGCTGATTTTATAGAAAATGTTATATATGGCGGGGGTGTACCTGGTCTTGCAATACCATTAAGAGTATTAGCCCCAACCATATTTATAGTTGCATTATTAGGTGTATTAAGAGGTTTCTTTCAGGGACAGGGAACTATGATTCCAACGGCTGTTTCACAGATTATAGAACAGCTTGTCAATGCAGGTGTTAGTATAGCTGCAGGTTATATGCTTATGAAAGCATACAGTAGTGCTTCTAATGCTTCTGCTTATGGAGCGGCAGGAAGTACACTTGGTACAGCTATGGGTGCTCTTACTGCACTTGTATTCTTTATATTTCTATATCTTATATACAGACCTACATTTATGCGTATGGTTGCTAAAGATAAGAGTGTTACAAGGCAGGATACTAACAGGTACATTTATAAGACAATTATAATTACAATGGTTCCTATTATATTAAGCCAGACGTTTTATCAGATTAGTGCCTTAATAGATGATGTAATGTTTAGCAATATAATGATGACAAGAAATATATCGAAAAATATATCAATGGATCTTGGTAACTTTGGTTCAAGTTATACACTGCTTATAAGTATACCGCAGGGTATAGCGACAGCGTTATCAGCTTCAATGCTTCCAAGTATTGTAGCATCTTATACAGAAGATGATTATGACAGTATATATTCAAAGATAACAAAGACTCTTAAGACTAATATGTTTATAGCGGTACCATCATTTGTTGGATTTTTTGTGATAGGTGAGCCTATTATTAAACTGCTATTTTCAAGATATGATAGTGTACAGGGCGGGCTTATGTTAAAAATAGGTGCTATAGCCATTGTGTTTTATACATTATCAACAGTTACAAGCTCAGCACTTCAGGCAGTAGACAGAGTTAAGACTCCTATGATTAATTCATTTATATCATTAGTTGTCCATATAATACTTGTGCTTGTATTGCTGGAATTTACTAATCTTGGCATATTCTCACTTGTAATAGGTAATGCTTCATTCCCTGTTATTATATTTGTGCTTAATCTTATAGCATTGTATAGAGATGAAGGATACAGGCTTCCTGTTATATCAATATTTGCAAAGCCGGTTATATGTTCAGCATTAATGGGTATATGTACACTTTTGACATATAATATAATTAATAATATTACAATGTCTAATACAATATCAGTGCTTGTGGCATTGTGTGTTGCAGCAATCACATATTTTGGACCATATGTTCTTCTTATGAAGAAGTTTAAAGATGTATTCTGATAAATGGTATTATTACAAAATAGTCTGGATATATCAGAGAGTGTTAAAATAAAATTTTGATACTCACATCATTATAGATTAATATAATCAGGAAAGAGAGGAAATAAAGTGCAGGATAAGTTTACAGATAAAGCCAAAAAAGTATTGGAACAGGCTGCATTTGCTGCTGCGGTTAATGGACACAGCTATATTGGGTCTGAACATTTGCTTTTAGGACTTATACAGGTTGAAGACAGCCTTGCATACAAGGTTTTACAGAACAATGATGTAACAGAAACTAAAGTGCTTAATCTTATATATCAGCTTATTGCACCGGATAATGCGGTAAGTGTTAAAGAACCGGCAGGCTATACTCCAAGAGTCCGTAAGATTCTTACTAACTCAATAGAGGAAGCTGCAAGATTTAAAGCTGATAAAGTAGGTACAGAACATATTCTTATTGCCATTATGAAGGAAACTGAAAGTGTTGCCTCAAGACTTCTTAATACAATGGGTGTATCAATTAAGAAGATATATACAGAGTTATTAGAGGGAATGGGCGAAGATGTATCACGTCTTAAAGAAGATTTTCAGAATGGCAGAATTAAGGCTAAGGATAAAAAGGCAACAACTATGTTAGACCAGTACAGCAGGGATTTAACAGAACTTGCCCGTAATAAAAAGCTTGACCCTGTTATAGGCAGGGAAGAGGAAATCCAGAGAGTTATCCAGATATTATCAAGAAGAACAAAGAATAATCCGTGCCTTATCGGCGAGCCCGGTGTAGGTAAGACCGCAGTTGTTGAGGGTCTTGCATTAAGAATAGTTGAAGGCGAAGTTCCATCAACTATTAAGGATAAGAGATTAGTAACACTTGATTTATCAGGTATGGTGGCTGGTTCTAAATACAGAGGTGAATTTGAAGAAAGAATTAAAAGGGTAATTGCAGAAGTAAGAAATGCAGGCAACATTTTATTATTCTTAGATGAAATTCACACAATTATTGGTGCTGGTGGTGCAGAAGGAGCTATAGATGCTTCTAATATTCTTAAGCCATCACTTGCAAGAGGAGAAATCCAGCTTATAGGTGCTACAACTCTAGAAGAATACAGAAAACATATAGAAAAAGATGCTGCATTAGAAAGAAGATTTCAGCCGGTTAAGGTGGAAGAGCCAACAGAAGATGAGGCGATTGACATACTTATGGGACTTAGACCTAAGTATGAGGAACACCATAATGTAGTTATTACAGATGATGCCGTAAGAGCGGCAGTTAAGCTTTCTAAGAGATATATCAATGACAGATTTCTTCCAGATAAGGCAATTGACCTTATAGATGAGGCTTCTTCAAGAACAAGGCTTGAAGCATTTGTTGTACCAAAGGATATTAAGAAGCTTGAAACACAGATAGATGAACTTTCAGTTAAGAAAGAGCAGGCTATTAAGTCAGAGAAATATGATGAAGCGGCTGAGCTTAAGAAACAGCAGACAAGAAAGAAGAACAGGCTTGAAAAGCTTCGCACAAGCTGGCAGGAGAGCATAGACGGCAGTGACCTTACTGTTGATGAAGAACAGATAGCTAGGACTGTGTCAATGTGGACTAAGATTCCAGTTGCCAAGATAGCAGAGGCTGAGTCAGAGAAGCTTATGAATTTGGAAAAAATGCTTCATAACAGGGTTATAGGACAGGATGAGGCGGTTACAGCAGTTGCCAAGGCTATAAGACGAGGCAGGGTAGGTTTAAAAGATCCTAACAGACCAATAGGCTCATTCTTATTCTTAGGGCCTACAGGTGTAGGTAAGACAGAACTTTCAAAGGCACTTGCTGACTGTATGTTTGGAACAGATAATTCTCTTATAAGAGTTGATATGTCTGAGTATATGGAAAAGCATATGGTGTCTAAGCTTATCGGCTCACCTCCGGGATATGTAGGATATGATGAGGGTGGACAGTTAAGTGAGAAAGTAAGAAGGAATCCTTATTCGGTTGTACTTTTTGATGAGGTTGAAAAAGCCCATCCTGATGTATTCAATGTACTTTTACAGGTGCTTGATGATGGGCATATAACAGACTCAACAGGCAGGGTTGTAGACTTTAAGAATACAGTTATTATTATGACTTCCAATGCAGGTGCAGAGAATATTGTAGCACCTAAATCTTTAGGATTTACTTCGGAAACATCAGAGGAAAAAGAGCACGAAGATATGAAGAGCAAAGTAATGGAAGAAGTTAAGAGAATATTCCGTCCGGAATTCATTAACAGAATTGATGACATAATTGTATTCCATATGCTTAAGAAAGAACAGATTGGACAGATTGTTGATATTATGATGAGAACCGTTAATAACAGAATTATGGAGCAGATGAGTCTTTCGGTTGAACTTGATGATGAGGCTAAGGCTTATATTGTTGATAAGGGCTACGATTCTAAATATGGAGCACGTCCATTAAGAAGAACAATACAGAATGAAATAGAAGATGTTATGGCAGAGAAGATACTTGAAGGCAGTATAAAGGCTGGCAACAAAGTATTGGTAACAGTTAAGGATGGTAAACTGAACTTTAGCTGCAAACGAGGTCATAATAGAAATATTCACAAATAATACTACTAAAATACTAGCGTCATTGTACATTATGTTGTATAATGTGTGTATAGATATTCGTAATAAAACATAGGAGGACAATAATATGCCAGTAATTAATGAGTTAATTCGTTCAGAGAAGAATGGAACTCTTAGCTTTGGTAATTATAAGCTGGATACTAAGTCAAAGTTATCAGATTTTGAACATTGTGGAGATTCTTACAAGGTAAAGACATTTAAGGAGATTACGAAGCTTGAACGCAATGGTTCATTTGTATATGAATCTGTTCCTGGAACAGCTGTTATGAATTTTAAGGCTGCAGATACAGGCTTATCATTTACGGTGGAAGGAAGCGATGATGCACAGATAACAGTTGAGCTTGAAGAAGGCGCTTCTTATAATGTAACAATCAATGGAGTATCTGAGGGAACTATGGCTACTAATATGGGTGGCAAGATTGTACTTTCAGTAAGCCTTGAAGAAGGTAAGAGTGTTAGTGTAGAAGTTGTTAAAGCATAATAATACTACAATCTTTAACATTAACAGGTGTCATAATTGTAAATTTTAATAAATGCTGTGCCTGGCATAAAGTCATATATAGACCAATGCGGGGTGCAGCTTTTTTATATTTGGTATCAGAAAGAGAGGAGAAGAGAAGTGGCAAAAGCAAAAAATACGGCATTTTTTTGCAGTGAGTGTGGATATGAGTCAGCAAAATGGTTCGGGCAGTGTCCGGCGTGCAAGGCGTGGAATACATTTGTTGAAGAACCAATAGCATCTAAGTCATCGGTTAAGGGTATATCAGCAGTCAGGAAAGAAAGCACCTATAAGGATAACCATCCGGTGAGCTTAAAAGAGATTAATTCTGAAGAGAAGGAGAGAACATCAACAGGAATAGGCGAACTTGACAGAGTTCTTGGTGGTGGAATTGTGCAGGGTTCACTGGTGCTTGTAGGTGGAGATCCCGGTATTGGAAAGTCAACACTTTTGTTACAGATGTGCTATTACCTATCAGATGCAGGCAATAAGGTGCTGTATATATCCGGAGAGGAGTCGTTAAGACAGATTAAGCTAAGAGCTGAAAGGATAGGTGGATGTAACGATAACCTTAAGACGTTCTGCGAGACTAATCTTGATATTATAGAAGAGGTTCTAAAAAAAGAAATGCCACAGGTGGTTATAATTGACTCTATACAGACTATGTACAGGGAAGAAATATCTGCGGCACCTGGAAGTGTGTCACAGGTAAGGGAAAGTACATCTATTCTTATGCAGTTAGCCAAGGGACTTAATATAACGATATTTATTGTAGGACACGTTACCAAGGAAGGTGTTGTTGCAGGGCCAAGAGTGCTTGAGCATATGGTTGATACAGTGCTTTATTTTGAAGGGGACAGATATGCTTCATACAGAATATTAAGAAGTGTAAAGAACAGATTTGGGTCTACCAATGAAATTGGGGTGTTCGAGATGAGGCAGGACGGTTTAAGTGAGGTTGCCAATCCATCGGAGTATATGTTGTCTGGAAGACCAGAAGGGGCGTCAGGCTCAGTTGTAGTATGTCTTATTGAAGGCACGCGACCTCTTATGGTTGAGGTTCAGGCACTTGTGTGTGACTCTAACTTTGGTATGCCAAGGCGTACTGCTGCGGGAACGGATTATAACAGGGTTAATCTGTTGATGGCAGTCCTTGAAAAAAGGGCGGGAATGAGAATGTCCTCAAGCGATGCCTATCTTAATGTGGCAGGTGGAATAAAGGTATCTGAACCAGCACTTGATTTAGGGATAGTTATAGCACTTGTCAGTAGTTTTAAGAATAAAGAAGTTGACAGCAGAACAGTTATATTTGGTGAAGTCGGATTGTCAGGCGAGGTAAGAGCCGTAACACAGGCACAGCAGAGGGTGAATGAAGCTGTTAAGCTAGGGTTCACAACCTGCATATTACCATATGTATGCTTGAAAAATATTAAAAATAATGATAAAATTAATCTTATTGGTATACATAATGTTAACGAAGCAATTGACTTAATATAAATATACAAGAATAATATACATATTTGGAGGAAGAATATGGATAACAGTAAATTAGTAAGCGACCTGTCAGGAATTCTTGAAGGATTGGATTCATCACAGGAGCAGTTAGAAAAAGATGCTTTTGATGTAATTAATTCATCAGATACATCACTTAATCTCGTGAAAGAGAGTATTTCAAGTGTTGAGGAAATTCTTAAGATGATAACTGAACTTAATGAGATAGCAGAAGAATCATCGGCAAGAATTAAAGAACTTGAAAAGCTTTCTAAAGACATTGAACAGTTTGCAGGCGTTATAGCATCAATATCAAGCAGAACCAATATACTTTCGCTTAATGCTTCTATTGAGGCTGCAAGAGCAGGTGAGCACGGAAGAGGCTTTGCTGTTGTTGCAAGTGAGGTAAGGAATCTTGCTGCACAGTCGGCCAAGTCATCAAAGGAGATTACAGATACAATCAATATGGTACAGCAGTCAGTTGATAAGACAGTTGGCTCTATGAAGAACATATATGAGAATTCTAACCAGCAGAAAGAAAAGGCAGATGAGATTGGTAATGTGCTTAATAAAGTTGTAGATGCGGCATACACTGCTAATGAGGTTGCAAGAAATATCGAGAACGAAATTGCATATCAGAGAGAGATTACAGATAAGGCTAAGAATGCCTTGATGTAGCTGTATTCAGGTAATCGGATTTTTAATTACATATTATTATATGAGGGAGGATTAATATATGTATCAGTGTCCGGGCTGTGGTGGAAGATTAGTCTTTGACATACCATCACAGCAGTTGATGTGCGACCATTGCAGTACGAAGTATGACCCATATGCAATCAGTAAGGAACAGGATGCGGAGGAAAGTCAGGAATATGACGTTACTGTATTCAAATGTCCTAACTGTGGTGGAGAGATATTAAGTACTGATAATACTGCAGCTAATTTTTGCAGCTTTTGTGGAGCATCAACAATTCTGACAAGCAGAGTATCAAAACAGCAAAGACCAGGATATATAATACCATTTTCCAAGACTAAGGAAGACTGTAAGCAGGCTTATAAGAAAATGGTACGTCACGCGTGGTTTGCCCCTAAGGAATTAAAAGATGAGAAGTTTATAGATGGTTTCAGAGGTATATATATGCCTTATTGGACGTATTATATAACCCAGAAAGGACCAATGTGCCTAAGCGGTTCTAAAAGCCATAGACGGGGAGATTACATTTATACAGACTATTATGATATAACTGGCGATTTGGATTGCCAGTATAAGGGTCTGTCATATGATGCTTCATCGTCATTTGATGACAGTATAAGTGAGGCGATAGCACCATATGACGTTAAGAATATGAATCCATTTACTCCATCAATGCTTAGTGGATTCTATGCAGATACAGCAGATGTTGCACCGGATGTATACAGGGCTGATGCGAAAAATGTAGCTGTTGACGAGACATATTCCTATGTCAAAAGGTCAGCACATCTTGGGTCAGTACAACTTGATAATTATCAGGGGGATATTGAGGGAAGACTTTCGACAAAGGTAGTAGCACAGGATAGAACAATGTTTCCGGTGTGGTTCTTATCATACCGTAATAAAGACAGAGTTGCATATGCGACAGTTAATGGACAGACAGGGAAGGTGGCAGCAGATCTGCCAGTATCACTTATGAGGTATTTTATAGGTTCGGTTATTCTTGCAATACCTATATTTTTAATGCTTAACAGTTCATTTACATTAAGACCTAAGACTACATTGGGGATTGCATCGATTATAGCATTATTTACAATAATTCTTTATGTATTAGAATTAAAGAAAATATACAAGAAAGACCAGCAGTTAGATGACAAGGGCAGAATGTATGCAGGTTCAGCTATTAATGCCAATGAATCACCAGGGGCAAGGCGTAAGCGTGAAGACCAGCTTGCAGGTGATATAGCTGATGTTATAGACAAAGGCAGGCGTGAAGCAAGGAAATATGGACGTAAGAATAAAAGAAGAACAACAAGAACTAATATGGCAGTGGTAACTATGATAATTTCATTGGTGTGTTGTGTATTTCCTATGTTGTATGTCTATCTTCAGATGATGTCTATATTCTATGGCTCTGGAGATATTGGGGCGGGATTTTCTATAAGTGTTATATGTCTTATAACAGGTATAGTGCTTACTCTTGTTAATCATAAGACGTTTAAAATGATAACTAATAAGAAGATATCAGGTAATATAGGTTCACTTGCAGCGATGGCAATAGCCTCGGTAGTGCTGTGGATTAATCCTGTATCGGATCTATATTACTATGGTGCTGTTATAGCTGAATTAATTGCAATAATGTATACTATTATGGATTTAATCAGATATTACAATGTTCTTGCAACTAGAAAGCTTCCACAGTTTGATAATTATAGTGGAGGTGATGATAATGCATAATAGAAGTATTATATGTGCTGTAGATAGAAAATATACTGTTAAAGACATACATAGATGTATTCACGCAGTTATGGCGTTAACAGCAGTTGTTCTATTGCTATTAGTATTTGCGGCTTCTTCTTTACTACAGGTAAAAGCTGATGAAGAGAAGTATCAATATAATAATGTTGATACAGGATATGAGGCTGTTATAGAAGATGACGCAGACATTATAGATGAGAGTAATTATTCTTCATTGTTAGACATTATGAAACAGATAACAGTGTATGGTAATGTAATGCTAAAGACTATAGATACCAACAGCACCACTACTGAAAGTTATGTAAGAAGCCTGTACAGGGAAAAATATGGCACTGATAGTGGGACGATATTTATAATTGATATGTATAACCGTAATATCTGGATACATAGCAATGGTAAGATATACAGTACAGTTACAAGCTCATACGCAGATACAATAACTGATAATGTATACAGATATGCTTCATCAAAAGACTATTATATGTGTGCATATAAGGTGTATGAGCAGGAACTTGCACTTCTTAAAGGCAGAAGAATATCACAACCAATGAAGTATATAAGCAATGTACTTCTTGCTGTTGTAGCGGCATTAATTATTAATTATGGAATTGTAAGACTATATTTAAGGAAGAAGGCACCATCAAGAAAAGATATAATGAAAGGTATATTTGCTGGAAAGGCTATTAATAATTGTCAGGTTACATACCGTTATCAGACCAGGACATATTCACCAGTACAGACAGACTCAGGCAGCAGCTCTTCTGGAGGCTCATCAGGGGGCTCGTCTTCCGGTGGTTCGTCAGGTGGTGGAGGCGGAGGTGGCGGAGGCCACAGCTTCTAATATCACATTGGTGTTGTTTTATTAACAGATATTATTGATATACTGGTTTTCGGAGTTAGAGGTTAAAACTAACAACTGGAAACCGGTATTTTTATACCTATAACTAAATGGATTTTGTACTATGGTTGGTATTGTGGCAAGGAATATTAAGAAAAAAATGACTTAATTAAAAGCATTTTATAAACAAATATCGTCCAATAGCTGTCAAAATCAGTATTTAAAATGCTTGGAAATGCCGTATTTTAGGGGGTTTTTAAAAAAAATGGAAAAAATTCAAAAAAATTGAAAAAAGTTGTTGACATAATACCTGGTAGGTGCTATTATAATCAAGTCGCCACGAGAGATGAGCGA
>ULMV01015018.1_pt1 | contig 15032 bp, 20 predicted proteins | sample 1951751 | NCBI WGS metagenome assembly ULMV01 (sample SAMEA4835560, study PRJEB28245) | human gut metagenome | biome: gut microbiome; material: fecal sample | place: Denmark | collected 2008 | reverse complement strand
TAGCATTTTGTGTCCATATATTTTTTTCTACTCCCATTGAAACCATTAAATCTGAAATATAATATGATGCTACTGTATCACTACCAATTTCTATTTTTATATTATTACTTGTTATTTCAACAGGAATTATTTTTTCAATCCAATTGTTTATTTCTCCATCTAGTTTATATTCAACTTCATTTATTTTTACATAACCTGTAGCATCTGTTTTTAATTTGTAATAATTAAAGCTTATGACATATTGTCCATTCTTCACAACTTGTGATTGAATTGATACTCCTTTATTTATCAAATAACCTTCATCACTAACATTATTTTGTTGTATTAAAGTATTTGTATACTCTTCTAATGTTGCCTCACTATCTTGTGTTTGTCCTCTCCAGTATTCTTTCGCATAAAAGAATATGTTACCTCCACCTGTTTCTTTAGCTTGTAATGTTATTCCTTCTATAGTGTGCTTTAATTCATTTACTTTTTCTGTTAGCTCATCTTTTGTTGCAACTTTCTGTGTAAATCCATCTATATCTTGTTGTGCTTGTGTTATTTTTTCCTCATTTTCTGTTGTTTCCTGTACTAATTGTGTTATTTTTCCATCAATTTGATTTATTTCACTTTGTACTCTTTTGATTTTATTTGAGTTTGTTTGTTTTGTTTGCATACTTTCTTGTTCTGTTTTAGCTTGTACTTTATTATTTATACTTGCTTTAAATTTACCAGCATACTTTATTTCTCCTTGATATAAAACTTTTTTACCATCAATTACTAGAATGTCTCCAATATCATAAGCTGGATCTATTATTGTTTCTCCCTCAAATGTGTATACTTCAAAATCTTTTATTTGATTATAAATATTTTCTACTTGCTCACTATCAACTATATACATATTGTTTTGGTCAATAAATACTGTTGCTTGTGTTTCATCTCCAAATTTATAATTTTGTATTCCATCTTCATAAGAAACTCTACTTACTTTTAGCTTATCTCCCCAAGTAAAATCACCAAATAAATCAACATTGAAATTGATAGTATCTTCTCCAAATGTTTTTATGTATAATTTTCCATCTCTGCCTATTACAGCAAATCCACCTGCTTGTTCTGCTATATAACCTAAATATGTTCTTGCTGTTACAGTATTATCATATACTGCTATTTGTTTTTCTGAATTAAGAAAAGAAGTAGAACCTAGTTCTACTCCTGCTTTTTGGCATATATCTTCTAAAACTTCTAACATAGTCTTTGGATATGTTAAATTGCTACCATCATATTTGTTATCTTCAAATTTTTTCATATAGTCTGTAGCTTTTATTTTTACTTTAAACTCATCATCTTCAATTGGTTTCTGAATTGTAAACTTTCCTATTGGTACAATCTCGCTACCACATGTTGTTTTTAATACAGGAGATATACTATCTGTACTGTATATGTGTGTTGTTCCTTCATACGTTGTTGCATGACTTAATTCTTTTGCTATTTCTTTTTGTTCTTCTGTAAATGGTAAACGTTTTGGTGTTGATAGTTTATAATATACGATTACTGGTGTTCCTTCATCATATTTTGATTTTAGCCAGGTTTTAAATTGTTCTACTGTTGTGTACTTACTTATCATTATTCTAACTCTGCTATGTTTCCTTATTGTTACACAATTATCAATTAACCAACTTGAATCAAAACCAACTCCTTTAAAATAATTTGACATTGTTCTTATTACAGTATCATCATCATTTATATATACTGCATTAACGGATAAACTAAATTGAGCAATTCCATTATAAATATCATCTACGTTCCAATTTTCATTTCCTTTAAAAACTAGTTTTTCCCACACATGCACTTCTTCTTCATTGTCCCAATCAAAATAATCTCCTTCTAACATTTCTTGTTGTACTGGTAAAATATAAGATTGTTCTTGGTGAGTTTCGTATGTTGTTGCAGTTGAACCTTCTTCCAATTCAATATCATTAAATATAGCAGAACTATTTTGTACTGTAGAAGTATAATTAGTATAAAACTGTATTTTGACTTTTCCATTTTCATCAGTAATAATTGTGATTTGTGGATTAGATTGTTCCTTATTAGATACTTTAAATATATTATTATTATCATAATCACATAATAATCCTGCCCAACCTTGAGTAATATTAGTAATTTGCGAAGTTATTGTATATTTTGTATTTGGTTTTAAATTTGAGATAGTTATTTCAAGTCTATTCCATGAAACTCCAGTTCCTTCTACTTTAATACTATTGCTATTGTTAATAGTATACTTTTCTTTATCTGTATTTCTTAAATAATATAATAAATCACTACTATAAGCATTGAATAAGTTTTTATTGCATTTTCTTACCTTTACTGACCCTTGACCATATGGGCTATATGAAGTTGGTGTTGAGCCTTCTTCTAATTTAATTAAATAATCATTATCATTTATATATTTTTTTTGATTAGCATATGTTCTTATAGATACATATTTTTCATTATTTGCTATTGTTATTGTTTCTTCTCCACTGTATCGTGTAAAATTTTTATCTTTATCAAATAATACATACACCATTTTACCTACATATTTTTTGTTTTTATCAAATAAACTAGCTATGTAAATTTTTCCTTCGTCTACTTCTATTTGTTTACTTGAAGCAAAATTTGAGTCATAGTCAAACACTCCATTATTGTTCCAATATCCTATTTGAGTTTCTTTAGCCAAATTCACATTACTGCCAACTGTTTTTATTTCACTTGGGTAGTTTGGATTTGGTGAAAGTATTCCACCTACATATGGTTCCCATTCTACAACTGTTGGATTATCTGTTTGTTCAAATTGTGCTTTAAATTTATAATTGTTTAATGTTATTCCACTTTCTATTCTAAAAATCAACAGTCCCATTGACAAATTTTTATCTTTTGTTGCTGGTTGTCTAGCATCTACATTTAATAATTGACAAGACCACCCAGCCCAATTTTGATTTTCATCTTGCATATAAATCATACATTTATCACTACTAATACTTCCACCTAAATGGAATGTTTCTAATTGATATACTTTATTTGCTTTCGATTTTATAATACTTCCAAAATGCACATCAGTTTTTGCTGTAGCTGTTCCATTCACAGTCCATATTTGAGTATTTTCATCATAACTATATGTTATTCCATTTATTGTTCCACTTTTAGATGCTCCAAAATTCAAAATATTTTTTCCACTATATGTCTTTTGCTTATGATTTCCACTTATCTCTAAATTAAGTGGTATTTCTTTCTCTTCTTTTAGTGTTATTTCTTCTCCTTCTGTTACTATATCATTGTGATATTTTATTCCTGTTTCAACATATACTTCATTGTAATTCTCTGGTAAATCTCTTTTATCTATTTCAAATTCGATATCTTTCTCAGGAGTACAACCTAAACAAAGTTCATTATTGTTAAATAATTCAGATTTAGAACTAAAATCTATAATATGATTAGGTTCAATTTTATTTCCATCTATGTATATATTTAATTCATGTTGTGTTGAATCTTCTAATATTTTTTCTTTATAACCTTTACTTGTATTATACATTTATAGCCTCCTATGAATTTGCATTTTTCGAAGCTTGTTTTTGAGTTTCTGTTAGTTCTTTTTGCATTAAATTAAAAGAACACTTCCATCTTGTTTTGGAAGTGTTTGTATTTAATTCTGTATCTATCATTTCTACCTTTCTTTTTGAAACTCTAAACTTTGCTCCTTCTAAAAATCCACCATTAACAACTGGTACTTTTACATCTAGAATAAATGGGTTCTTATATGTTTTTTGTATTAGTTTCTCTGCCTCATCTTCTGAATTTAAATCCCATGACATAGAAAGTTTTAACATTCCTACTGCTATAGGATTATCTATTAATGCTCCTGTCTTTTTACTTGTATAGCTATCGTTGTCTGTGTCTTCTATGTCTGCACTATATGATGAAGGTGTTGGCAAATTTTCTGTTTTTCCATGTTCTCTCCATATCATCTTAATCACCTACCATTACTATTGTATTTTTTCCAGTTCTTCTGGTTTTTGAATTTATATAATCTATTGTATCATCAAATATTTCTTTTCCTAAATATTGTATTGTTATATGTACTGGTTGTCCATTGCCACTATTAAAGTCTGACAATACATCTTCAAATGTGTCTCTCATTATGTTTTGTGGTGTTACAATCTCTGGGTTTGTTTTAGCTCCTGAATATTCTCCTGCTAATACTGTTGTTGCTTCTGTTAATACACCACCTTTGGCTAATCGTGGTAATGAAATTGTACTTATTTGTAATGAGATTGGATTTAGTCCTATTAAAGAACCTACTGCATTTGCTACACTGCTTATTCCTGATAATAATTTGTTAATTCCTTTTATAGTTCCATTTACAAATCCTTCTATGCCACCTAATATAGAATTTATTACACTTTTTATGCCTGACCAAATTCCATTCCAGATATTTTTTACTACATTTCCTATAGTTGTCCAAATATTATTCCATACTGTTTTAATGTTATTTAAAACCGTTGATATTTTATCTTTAATATTAGTTATAACAGTCGAAATTGTAATCTTAATTCCAGTCCATACAGCTAGCACTGTACCTCTTATATTGTTCCATACATTGCTAAAAAATGTTGCTATAGCATTAAATATTGTTTTTACTATATTTAGTATTCCATTCCATAAATTACTTAAGAACTCTTTAATTCCATTCCATACTGTTTTTACTTTATCTATAATACTATTCCATAGGTTAACGAAAAACAATTTTATATTATTCCATATTTCTTGTAATTTTTCTGTTATTTTTACCCATAAATTTTGAAACCACTCTGATATAGTTCCCCAATTTTTTACAACAAGTATAATTGCAGTTATTGCTGCAATTACTGCTAATATAATTAATGTTATAGGGCTTGTTAAAATAGCAAATAATCCCATAAGTCCATTCAAAATAGCCTGTGCAATATTCCATAATACAATCGCACCAACTACAATAGCAATTGCTCCTCCTACTGCTTTTAGTATTTCGGAAACCGTTTTATTTTGTGCTATTGTTTGTAGTGCATCTCCTACCGTTTTCAATACATCTCCTATACTTGAAAGAACTATTTCTAATATTTTTTCTGCCATTTCAGAAAAGCCAGACACTATTGGTTCTATAAATTGCACTATACCACTAAAAGCACTTAAAACACCATCTAAAAATGATTGAAATCCTGTACTTGAAACTAAATTTAAAATAGCATTAGTAATATCATCAATCATATTAGTAATTCCTTGTACTATCTCTGTACCATTATTATCGTTATTCCAAGCATTTGCCCATGCCACTCCTATTTGTCCTATTGAATTTAGAATATTAGCAATTATTGAATATATTGTTCCATTTGTAAATAATGTTTCTACACTATTCCACATAGCACTTATAGCTTGACCTATTCCACCAACAGCATTTTTAAATGCCTCTATCACTTGTGTGCCATATTGATTCCAACTATCAACGAGTGGCTTAAAGAAATCATATAATTTTTGAGCTAACGGAGACATTTGATTATCTATTCCTGATAAATCAAAACTTGGCGATGAACTTCCACCGCTTCCACTATCTGAGTTATCATTAGATTGTACATTATTTATTTCACTATGTATATTAGATAAACTTTTCGTTTCATTTTTAGCCTTTTTTGCACTTCCAGCCATATTTGCATATGAACTTGCGCTTGCTTTTGCGAATATATTTACTCTAAACAATGCATAAACAACAGATTGTATAGCTTTCATTAATTGGTATATTAAACCTGTCACATATTGTATTACAGGTGCAAAAGCTGAACCCATTGCATATTTCATATAATCTATATTTGCACTTAATTGTTTTGCCCCAGCATTTTGACTTGATAGCCAACTTTGAGCACAACTGCTTAATGTTGAATAGATACTTCTTAAACTAACTAAAGCTCCTGCATATTTTAAAACATGTCCTAATCCATTTCTTACTCCTGTTCCCATTCCTTTTATATTATTTGTAATATTTTGAGTTAATTTAGGCAATCCCTTAAAACTGTTTTTTATATTAGATATACTAGGTTTTACTTGCTCTATTTTTTGTTTAAATGCACTAAAAAAACTACTCAATCTATTTTGAGTAGTTGCTGCTTTATTTGTTTCTTGTTCCAATTGTGCCATTTTACTTTTTGCTTGTTCAAGTTGTTTATTATACATTTCTATTTCTGTATATAATTTTTGTGCTTGACTATTTAATGATGTGAAATCCTTGTTCGAATTTAATACATTATCTACTGTTGTATCCATTGCCTTGCTATTAGGGTTTATTCCTTCTGGAGTTACACTCTTTCTTGTATCATCTACTATCTTATCAATTTGTGGATTTATAACATTTAATTTCATTTGTCGGGCATTTATTTTTTCTTGCAGACTATCTATTTGTTTTTTTATTTGGGATATTTGTTTTTGTGCATCTTTATTGTTTACTTTAATTGCTATTTCATTGCTTTCAGAACTCTTTTTTAAGTCCTGCATTTTCTTTTTCATAAAATTAACTGCTTGATGTAATTTACTTGTCATTGCCTTTGTGTCTACTTTTGAAAAAGCTTCTTGAACTTGTTTCATTTTTTCTTTTATTGCTGGTATCATTTTTTCAAATTCTTTCAATGCCTCTTCTACTTTTGCAGTTACTAAAATTTCTATCTCTTCAACTGTAATATGTCATCTCCTCCTCTCTTTCTTACACAAATAAAAAACACCTACCTAAGTAAGTGTTTCTTCATATTTTAATGGTATTTGTATATATATTCTATTTTCTTTTTGTAAATTCCTAACAATTTTTACTCCATCTATTTGAAATTCTTCTATTATTTTATTTGATACTGATAAAATATCTGATTGAGTAATTTTTCTTGAAAATATTACTTCATATTCTGTTATATATTTTTTCTTTATAATATCTATAACTTTAACTTTAAATCCTAATTCATTGTATAATTCTTGAATTTTTTCAACTGTTACTTTTAATTCTGTATCTGTTACTTGAGATAATATAAAATCTTTATTTCTCTTTTTATTATAATAATTTAATTTTTCATTGTAATTTTCTACATTATAATAGAAATTATTATTGACTTTGGAAGTATCCAAATAATTTGTCTCTTTAATATTCTTCTTTCTAATTGCCTTTTCATATTTTTTCTGACTTTTCACACTTTTAAAAAAAGCTTTAATTACAATTTTTATTAGTTTTATAATAAGAATAAATATATAAATTCCTATTCCTACAGTTATGCTTAATATATAAAATGGTAAACAAAATAATAACCATATTAATTGAAACATTTAAAATTAACCTCTTCTACTTTAATAATTCTTGCTTTTTTCTTTCAAATTCTTCTTGAGTTATTATTCCATCTTCATATAATTGTTTGTATTTTCTTATCTCATCTGCATTAGAAGCTATACTTCCTATATTATTACTATCACTTTTAAATTTTTTTGCTTTATCTATTGCCTTTTTTATTTCCTCATTTAATCCTTTTCTTAGTACTTTTACTACAAATGTTTCTGTTATTCCAACTATTCTTAATTCACCAGTTTTTGTTAAACCACTTATATGTTCATCAATAGATTGTATATCTTTTATCATAATCTGTTTTTCGTTTGTAGTTCCTAATGTTGAATTACAAAAAATAATTCTCTTATCAGTTATAACAACAATACCATTTAAAACATTTTTTACTTGCATAGCTCCACCAAATACTTTATTTTGATTTGCAAAACTTATACTATTATTTTCAGAAATTGAGACATTTGATACTAATGCATATAAAATTTCTTCATTATTTTCAATCAATTTTTGAACCTTCTGTATTGCACCTTTGCTAAAGATATTATATGTTTTGTTATTTTTTAAACATTCTTCTATATTCATAATACATCCCCCTCTATTTTTATTCTAAGTTAATTATAACATTTTAAAATAAAAAAACAGTCTAATTTTGTCGAAAGATATATTTTTTTAATCTTTTTCAGCTTTCATTATGCCTCTCATTCTTCTTATAATTTCTTCTGGAGATTGTGTTTGTTGTTCTTCTTCCTTAAATAATTCTTTGTAATTATCTCTAATTGGTACTATTTTAGGATTTCTACTCATACTATCTGCTCTTATAAGCTTATTTGTTACCGCTTCTTGTAAATTAATTTCACGTTTTAAATCATCAATTATTTTTACAAGATGAGTTTGACAATATGCATTTATTTCTGAATATCTACTATTCCAAAATTCGTATGGTTTCATATCAAAATAATATGCAAGAGACTCGATTGAATAAATCAATTCAACCAAATTATGAGCCTCTTTTATTTTTTCAACTATATCATTTAAGCCTCGTAGCCTTGAAATCCCTGCTCTTGAAATTGTTTCTCTGCTATTTTGCTCATTGCACTTTCTGCTGATTTTTGAACTAAATCGTTCATATTCATTGTTGATAAAGGATTTGATGTCATTTCTTTTAATTCTTTCTTGCTCATTTTCTTTTTGAAAAAACCCTCTTCATTCAATGCCTCTGCAATCTTTCCGTATAAATCATTTGCTGTTATTCCTTCTACTCTACAATCATCCATAAAGTCATATACTTCATCTGATGATGCAAATATACTTTTACCATCTTCATTTTCTGCTAATTTAAATATTATTTTTGATAAAGCTTCTCTATCACATATTGCATATGCTTTTGTAAATGCTTCTTCAAAGTTTTTATTTTTTAGTAGATTAGCTATGTCTACTATTTTTCTTGTTTTTAGTACTAAATTTATTGTTTTATTTTTTGTTTCTATAATCATCTTTAATTCTCTCCTTTGCAAAAGAGAGAAGGCCTAAGCCTCCTCAGTATTTTCTTTATTTTCTTCTATTGTGCTAGTAACTTTCTTCGTTCTACTCCTAGCACTTAATGTAGAACTATTCTGTGGGAAATCCTTTGTTTTCCATTATTTCTGAGCTTCTATAAATTGTTAATTTTGATTTTAGCATATCATCTATAGCTATTTCGCTCATTCCTATATGGCATGTGCCTGTAAAGTACCATGTTAATGGCTTACCAGCTTCTGATGTACTTTCTGGTAATTGAACTGCCCAATAACCATTTGTTTTTGCTGTTTGTACAGCTTTTAACTCATCATATTGGTCTTCTTTAAATAATATTTCTATTTCTAGGTTTTCTGCTTTTTGTCTTCCTTCTGCCATTCTTTCATCAGGAATATCTAAAGCACTATAAGTCACTCCTTCTGGTGCTTTTAAAAATTCTGGTATGTTTTGTACAAAAGCTATTTGTTTTCTTTTTCCTGCTGATTTTAAATCTTCTAATGTATCAGCATGGAATAGTTTTGTCATTGTACTTGTTTTTGGGTCCATTTTAAATTCCTCCTATTACTTTATAAAATCAAATGAGTTCATTATAGAATTATAACGAACCTCAAATGTTATTGTTATACCGTATTTTTGCAATATAGAATCATATATTGCTGGACTGGTATTTGTCCTTATAAAATTAAATTCTTGAAGTTTTTTATCAACTTCATCTGCCATTTTCATTGCTTGGCGTTGTTTTTCGTTCCAACAAGTTATTGATATTTGAAATGTAGAAAATATTGGAAATGCATTTTCAGTTTTATTTACTGACTTTAAAGGTGTATGTAATTCCAAACAAGGAAACTTACTTGTTGTAGTTGGATTTGTTAATATTTGTTTATATTTTAATGATTCTAATTTTTCATATGTTAAATCACTAAACTCTAATACACTTAAATCTTTCATTATTTACAACACTCCTTTAAAAATTCATTTAGTTTTTTCTTTGCTATTTCTTCGTTTTCATTTCTACTTTCAAATGCTCCATCGCTCATGAAGTGGTTAGCACGAACTCCGATGAGCTATATAGAACTGTATTCCTTGTATTTCTACAATAGGATAATGTAATTCCTTTTCTGCTTTTGAAACAGGTATAAACCATTGGCTACCACCAGTTTCCAAGAAATGCTTTGTTGTTCCTACTGGAGACAATTCACGAAAATCTCCTGTACCAAAATGTTCAAACATAGCCCAAGGAAATTTATCTTTATCTGTATATACACGGCCTTTCACTTCTTTTGTAGACATATCAATCATTTCAACTAATATACCTTCTTCGTTGTTTCCTTTTTCCAACCTTATAGCATAATCTCTAATGTTTTTTAATACATCTTCTGTTATGGCTTTTGCAGTTTGTGGTAATTTCTGCATTATAGCATTTATATTCTTGAAATTATGTTTTACTTTTATATTACAATTGAAATTTATCATTGTATTTTCTCCATTCTATACACATAAGTACTTCCTATTTGGTTTTTATCTAACACCTTATATTCTGGAATAAACTCCTCTAATTTTGGGATATCTTCAAATGATATTCCATTGCCTTTTTGTATATCATAATCTCTTGTCGTACGACCTTTATATGTACTATAATCAACTTCACCAGTAGACTTTCTATCTAATTCGTTTACATCTTGTTGCATGTTTAGCCAAGCTTGTCCTTTATATTTCCATACTTTATCTATCTCGCCATGGTCTTCTATTTCTTCATATTCTGATATATATACTTTTGTTAAATCTCGTAATAACATTATTTAAATATCCTTATTGAAGCAACATCAATTCTTAACTTCTTTTCTATATCATTAAATGAACTTGAAATAGAACCCTCATTGCGACTTAATAGTCCCTCTGAACCTCTTGCATTATATTCAGATATAACGGCTTTTTTTATGTATGGAAATAATTTATTATCAGTTTCTTTGCGATTAGAAGCATCACAGGCAATAGAAGTCATATCTGCTATGATGTCTTGTATTATATTATCTGTATCTTCAATATAATTTGCTCCTAATCTTTGTTTTATTTGTTCTAACATCTATTGCCTTCCTTTCTACTATCCTCTTGAAATTATTCTTGCAATTGGAATAGCTTTGTGATTTATATAACTTCTATCTTCTTCTGATTCTTCACCAGAATTTACTAAATCCCAGTTAGAACCATTTTCAAGTTCTTTATCTGTTGGTGATAATGAAGCTTGAGATTTCTTTTCGTATGAAATTCCAAATGGTGCAAATACTTTTCTTTGTCTGATATATAAAGTATCTTGTCCACCATTTTTTGATGGATTTCTATCCATTTCATATGGTACTTTTACTCCTACATCTTCAAAATCAATAGCGCCTATACCTAACACATAAGTTGTATATTCTGTATGCGCTTCGTCTGATAATTCGTAATAATCTCCAATGCTTCCTTCAACTGGATTAGAAACTACTGTATATTTTGTACTTGATTTTGTATAATATGTTTTTCCTGTTACTATAGCTTTATCAGTTGTTTTTACATATGTTGCTTCAACTTCTTTTGTTGGCATATCATCATCAATTATTACTAATTTTCCATTCCATGTACCTAAATCTAGTTCTCTTGTTATACCATCTTTATCAGTATATTTTAAGTGTTCTAATAAATTTAAGTTTTCAATGTTTGTTGCAACATCTGAGTGCATAAATACTAATGCGAATTTCTTTTTATTTGCTCCACATGCTTTATTTGTTGCTGTATTTAATGTTGTTGCTTGAATATTTCCTTTTACTTCTGTTGTATGTTTGTTAACAAATTCTAAATTTTTAGCACCTGTCATTGAGAATATACCTTTTAATACCGCTAATATTGTATCTTGGTCTAATCCATCTTTATAATCCGCTATTTGTTCAGCAACATTTTGCATAAAGTCCTTTCCACCTGTTACATCATAAGAAAAGTCTTTTTCTACAAATCCTTTTGCTCTACCAACAACTACAACACCTCTTTCAAATGTTTTGGTTGATGTTGCTGTTATATCTGTTTGTCCATCATAATTTACTGCATCGCCTTCTAATAGTCCACGCATAGCAATTCTTGCATATGCTGTACCATCTTCATCTGCAAATACTTTTCTAATATCTTCATTTCCTGTTAAAGCTCTTGATTTCTTTAACTCGTTTGTTTTTAAATTTGGTATTCTATCTACTGAATACTTAAATGCTTTTTCATTAAAACTTTTTGAATCAAATTTTCCCATTTTTTATTACCTTCCTTTTTATAAATTTACTTCTGGGTGTTTATTTAGATATTCTGCCAATTCTGTATAACTCATTTGGCTTATATCTTTTTGAGTTACCCTTTCTCCTGTTTGTGGTGCTGGTTCTTTAGAATACTCATTTATTGCTTTTTCTCTATCTGCTTTTGATACTTTTTCAAATATATCTAATTTTGAATTGATACTTTCAGCAGTTTCTCTTGAAAAATCAATAGTTTCTATGTATCCTAATGAGATACCTCTTTGACTTGCTTGACGAATTGTTTCGTCTTTTAGTCTATAAGCATTTAGTTCATTTTCAGCTTTATTTGCTCTAGCTCTTTCTTGTTCCAATTCATAAGATTTCTTTTGGTCTTCGTCCATTTTTGCAAGTTTATCAGCTTCTGCTTTTTTAGCTTCCATTTCTTCTAAAATTGCTTGTCTTTCTTTTTGCTTTTCAGCATTAATCATTTTGTTTACTTCATCTCTTGTAAAAGTTTTTTCTTTATTTTCTTCTACGTTTGATGTTTCAACTTTTTCTACACTCTCGGCAGTAGATTCCATATTTGTTTTTACTTCTTCATTACCTTCCATAACGAATTTCCTCCTTAACTTTTACGGTTGTTATAACCAAACTATTTTGACTTTTTACGGAAGTCTAACCAAACAAAAATAGACAGTTTAAAGCCATATCTAGGGCATAAAAATAAGAGCTAGTCGACTTAGCTCTTGATTTATAATTATAAAATGTTAATAACTTATTTATTTTTTTCTTTAACATTAAGATATATTGCATATCCTATTATTCCTGTTAATTCTGTTAATATTGTGGCTATTACTCCACATAAAAATGGATTTATATACATATTTTCCACCTTCTTTCCATAATAAAAGCACCTACTTTTTAAAGTAAGTGCTAAAATTTAATTTTCATTTTTTCTTTGTAATATTTTTCCCATTCTTCATATTGTTCTATGATTTCTTTAGGTGTATTTTCTTTCCATTTCCAAGGATTTTTTTCTCCTAATGTATCTATTTGCCAATCTGTCCAAGGGTGTTCCATAGGTATCATATTAAATCATTCCTTTCATAACTTCTATTATTTTTTTGCTTAATAATGAAGCATTTTGTTTATTAGCATAATAATCCGCAAATGCTTCTGCAATAATTTCTTGTCCTCTTTCTTTATATGCATATCCTGAAATATTTCTTATTAATAAGTCTTTTTCTTTTATATCATTTACACCTATTTTATTCAAGGCTTTATTTAATATTTTATTTACTGTTATATTATTTTCGCTATCAAAAACTATTGCATTATTATTGTTATGATTTAATTTTTTTATTATTTCTGTTACTGCTATATGCCCTGTTTCATGTATTGACATATCTTTATAAGTTGTGTTATTAGGATGAAAATGTTTCTTAACATCCTTTTCATATAATTGTCTTGGTACTTTATCGTTGTAAAATTTATTTTTATTTATATACAATATATATGTTCCATCTTTTTGTAATTCTACTGCTAGTCCACCATTTGGATGGTCTATTTCTTTTATTTCTTTAATTTTTCCTCTTATATTTGGAAAATCATCATATACTCTGTTCATATTGTTTAATAGTTCTTTTAAAACCTCTTTATCTATATGCCTTGTATTCATTTTTTTAATATTGTATTTTTCTTTTATATCTTTTTCAAATTTTGTATCAAATATATTAAATTGTTTCTCTGTTTCTAACTCAATATGCTCATTATTAGAATTATACACAATTGTACTTCTACAATAGTGAAAGTGATGTTGTATAGGTGGTAAATTTAATCCTAATGCCAATCCATTACATCTAATTCTTTGTATTGTTAGCTCTTTTTGTGTTTCACCATAATATCTATCAAATACATTTTCTTTGTTAATATAAAATTCTTGATTATTTAAACTATCACACATCAATGTAGTTTTATCATCTTCTACTGCTATAAATCTAACTTTCGAATTATCTTCTGCTACTTCTTTTATTCCTTCTACTTTTGCCAGATTATTTAATCCAATCATTTGTAAATCTAATGCACCTGATATTTTATTGCCATTAATATTAAGTCTTTGGTTATTTTGCCTATTTATTATTGTTTGAAACTCACTAGAATCAATTTCTAGGTCTTTTTGTTGTTGCATATTTAAAATTACTTGTTTGTATATTTGTTGTGTATTATATTGCATTGTTGCTTCAATGTATTGTTTCCAAGTTAGTCCGACTGTAATTAGGTTGTTCTAATAATGCAAGAAATAAAGCCATCGTTAATATTGATGGCTTTTTCTTCTTATCTACTTCTTTTTGTCCGTTCTTCATAGTAATAATTTGCATCTTCATACATTATTTGTTTTTCTTGTTCTTCTAATTTGCTTTGTTCTTCTATATATGCACTATAAATAAGCAATTCTAATATTTCACTATTTTTTACTCTTGTTCTTCTATAAATATTTTTTGCTAACACAGTAAAATAATTATTGTTTTTTAGTAATCCTTGTTCTTTCCATTGCTCTATATATGTATTTACTCTTTTTTTAGTTTTATTATCTGCTATGTTATAGATGTTTTCTGTTGTAAAATTAAATGTATCAAAAATTTCCTGAAGTCTGTTCTGTGTTTGTTTTGATGTTTTATTATATAGTTGTTTCAATTCTTGCATTTTTGTATCGTGATAATTCCATATATTCATTTTTATACCTTCCATATTAAACAAATAAACATGCCAAGCAAAATATATATAAATCTTGACATGTTTATATTTGTAATTTCTTGTATGAATGCTTCTATTATTCCTGCTGCAAAAGATAATAATGCTATACACATAATTTTTATTAATACCATGTCATTACTCCTTTTTTATTT
>ULMV01033537.1_pt1 | contig 15183 bp, 15 predicted proteins | sample 1951751 | NCBI WGS metagenome assembly ULMV01 (sample SAMEA4835560, study PRJEB28245) | human gut metagenome | biome: gut microbiome; material: fecal sample | place: Denmark | collected 2008 | reverse complement strand
CAGCTGGAACAATGAGAGTACCGGTATTTCTCGAAAAGGGAAAATTTGTGGATGCGTCAGATAAAGGGCGAATTGCAATAGAGTTTTTATCAGGGGATGACTGGAAACAGGTTAAAGAATTTTGCGATCTTAACAACATTTTCTACAGTGAGAAATGATGAGATTACAGAAGAAAAAATGAATGAGAGGATAAAGAATGATGACAGAAGTAACTAAAATGAACTACGAGGAGTTTGTGGCAACGTTAAAGGAGAATATTTTTGACTATTTACCGGATGAATATAAGACAACCGAGATTGCCTTTGAGCCGGTAAAAAAAGTAAATTTGCAGAAGGATGCGCTTATTTTTAAAAAAGGAAAAGTGGCGCCAACAATTTACACGGAACCATTATACGATCAGTATATGCGAGAAGATATGGATTCTGTAATGCGAGCAGTGGCAGACATGCTTATTGATGGATTTCATTCTGCATCAGAGATAGAGCAGCATCTTGATATTTCCCGGTTACGGGATTCAGTTGTACCAGTATTGATTAATACATCAAAAAATGACTGCGCAGGCATGCCGCACAGAGAAGTCCAGGATCTGACAGTTATATACCGTTGGATTATGGAGAGCGAGGGCGATGTGATGCAGAGCGCGAGGGTAACAAGTGATTTAGCTAGAATTGCTGGTTTAACAGAAGAGGATCTTTACGAGGTATCACAAAAGAATGTAAAAGGGAACTATGTGTTTATGAATCTGTGTGAGCTTATCGGCGGATTATTTGAACAAGAGGACCTGTGTTTAGAAGAGAGCGGCACAGAGGATCGGCTTCCGAAGGATTTATACGTTCTTACAAATAAGAGTAGGATGTATGGAGCGTCCGCGCTTTTAGATGAAGAACTGCTCTATAAGATCGGATGCAAGCTTGGTACAGATTATTATATTTTGCCATCGAGCATACATGAGTTAATTATTGTACCGATTGGATTATGCGTGGAATACCCGGAATATTTGGCATCAATGGTTCGGGAGATAAACCGATCCCAGGTAATGCCAGAGGAAGTCTTATCGGATCATGTTTATAAGTATGAGCTTAAATCAAAATCATTATCCATTGTAGCATAATACATAGGGAAGAATAGAAAAAAGCAGGGGTTCCTGCTTTTTTCTATTCCATTTAGGGTGTATATCAATAGATTATGTCTGGGTTTTGAAAAAGAACTTATGTAGATAAGATAAAATTGATTGATGAGCTGTAATGTCTGGTTCTTTTATTAGTCTGTGAAGGCAGACGAAGACTTGGGTGATCTTATAAATAGTGTAATAATTGATATAATAGGGAGTAGAGGGGGTTATATCCTAACAGTTGATATATCTCCTAAAATACATTATAATTTAGGAGATAATAGATACATAGGAGATTTATATGAGATCATTTGATTATACAACTTTAGTGAAGAAAACATGGGATAGTGAGATCATTAACCTTGTTGCGCAGATCCATGAATACAAAGGTAGACAAGAAGTCTATTTGAAACAAAAACCGGAAGAACTGGAAAAACTGGTAGAGGTCGCGAAGCGCCAAAGCACAGAGGCATCCAATGCGATTGAAGGAATACGAACGACCAGTACCCGGTTGAAACAACTTTGTGAAGAGAAAACGACGCCAAAGAATCGTGCGGAGGAAGAGATTCTTGGTTACCGGGATGTCCTGAATACGATTCATGAAAATTATGAATATATTCCGATCAGGAGCAACTATATCTTACAACTTCATCGTGATTTATATAAATATACGGAGAAAAGCATTGGTGGACAGTTTAAGATTTCACAGAATGTGATAGCTGCGACGGATGAGACGGGAAAAGAATATGTCCTTTTTACTCCATTGGCTCCGTATGAAACGCCTGCAGCAATTGATTCCATATGCGATAATTATAATCGGATGATTGAGAATGAAGATCTGGATGTACTTCTTCTGATACCAATATTTATTCATGATTTTTTGTGTATTCACCCTTTTAGCGACGGCAACGGAAGAATGAGTCGCCTGCTTACTGCATTATTGCTTTATAGAAGCGGCTATGTTGTTGGTAAGTATGTTTCCATTGAGAGTAAAATTGCAAAGAATAAAGATTCGTATTATCTGGCATTAGAGGAATGTCAGATGGGCTGGTATGAGAATAAAGAGGATGTGGCGCCGTTTGTTAAATACATGCTTCGGATCATTCTGGCAGCGTATCGGGACTTTGAAGAGCGGGTAGAACTTGTAAGCGAAAGGTTGCCTGCCAAGGAAATTGTTCGGAGAGCTGTATATAGCAAAATGGGTAAGCTAAGAAAAAGTGATATTGCTGAACTATGCCCTTCTGTTAGTGTAAAATCTGTAGAGTTGGCACTTAAGCAATTGGTAAAGGAAGGTGTTTTAATTAAGAACGGATCAGGAAGAGCAACATTTTATGTTCGCAGTGATTCAAAATAGAATCTCCTGATATAAAGGAAACTTAGGAGATAAACAAGTTTATGGAATAGAAGCATCATAATATTATGTGAGAGGATGGAGAGTATCTGTCCTCTTATTTTTTTGATTGAAAATGAACTGTTGGAGGTTTGGGAGTGGTTTTGTAAAAAAAAGGTTGCATTATATAGAATATAGCGATATAATAATTACAAGGTTTACAAAACTTACAAAGATTACAATGAACCATGCGTGGTTAAAAAGGAGGAATTTTTATGAGAATAATATCAACAACGGTAACAATTATTGAGGTGGCTGATAATGGTCAAGCGTCAATTTTAGAGAGCAAAACTACGGTTGAAAAAATGCCGGAAACAATAAGTCAAAAAAAAATTCTTACAGATGTTTTCGTTGTTACACCATCAATGAAAGAATATAACTACATCAGCATTGGAACTGGCAGTAGAGTCCAGATACCGCTTTACAAGGATATCAATGTTAAGTCAAACTGGACAGGAACTCTAAGAAGGCGTACTCACAAATCACAGAAAAATAGGATGGATAAGATGAAGGATATTTTGGATGGACTAACTGTCGGAGAACGTGTGGAGGTACAATACGATTCTTCTAATAATGAGGTAACATATAAAAAAATACCATAAAATCTGAGAGATTAACTAAGAGGCTGTTGCACTAAAACAAAATGCGGCAGCCTCTTAGCATTTTTTATGAAGCAGTTGCGTGTTGCCTCTGTTTTTATATAAAATATAGTTGAAATGATAGACAGGAGCTATTAATCAACGAAGTATTTCTGTTGAATTATTTAGAGTGATAAATAATGTAACGAAGGAGGTAGGCTTATGAAAAATTGGCTGAAAAACATACAAGTTGGAATAGAGGACTTTTTAAAGTGTTATGAGAATGGGGAGGGAAACAAGAAACCAGAACGAAAGATTTATATAATGATGTGGGCGCTTACAATATTTATGGGTATATTAAGTGGTTACTTGATATATTGTACTTACGAAATTTATAAAAAGTCAGGTTGGCAATCGTTATATTTTATTTTTTGCAGCTATTATTCAAGTATACTGATTGCTGTATTTATTGTTTTGCTAGGAGTATGCTTGCCAATATTTAAAGACAAGAAAAGAAACAACCGAAAGCTTGCTATTATGCGTGTATTCTCATACATTTTTATAGGATTGGCAATAGGTGTGTTGGCTCCAATGGAGATACTTGCCTTTGGGCTTAAGCGAACTGGATTTATATCAATTAGTCATAATCTGATAGCGTTAATTCTAAATATTATAATTTACTTTTTGGGATATATTTTTAGCTTGGAGGCTGCTTTAAGACTGTATAGTAAGAATATTTGGAAATATACTTGGATTGTAATTTTAATATATATTATAGTGGCTGCTTTGAGATTTGTTTGCGAAAAAGTTGTATTTATGGGAACGGAGGATGACCGGTATCAGTATAGACAGGAATTAAAATATATGGATTGGTATGTTATTACAGTTGGAACACTTTTTTGTGGTATTATACAGCAAATATATTCAGAAGGAAGTTTTTCGCCAGTAGTATTTCCCATTTCTGTTTTTTGTGGAATGGAGCAACTTAGGCAAAATACTTCATATAAACATGAAAAGGAAATGGCATTCATTAAAGAAACTTATGAAAACTTATGTGATATAAGAGATCAATGGCTTGTGCAAATAATTAACCGTTCAGCAATAAAAGTCCGGATTCGATTGCCGATAGAGGCGCATCAGGTTTGGTGTGAGGAAAAGTATATGTACAATAATAGTTCTTTTGGGAAACATAATAAGAAAATGGAAAAAATTCATCAAACGTTTTCGGATTTGAAAAAATTTCTTTCAGACGAATATGCTGTGTATGAGGATGCTGAATGGGAACGTTTAAAAATAGATTTGGATAAAAATATTCAAAATATGGCGGATCTTTTAAATCACTTACAGAGAATGTAGCGCAGGAAAAGACGAAAAGGATATCCGAAATAAGTGGTTGAAAATAATGAAGATTGACATAAAAATCCACGGTCTGAAAGACAGTCAAGTTGAAAACGACTGTTTTTACAAACCGTGGGAAATTAGATGCTCAGGTTGAAAATCATTCTTCTTCTGGATCTGGGAATGGATCATAGTCATCCTCAAAACCGTCTTCCTCATCCTCCTTGGCGCTTTCAAAATGAAAGACAGGCTGATCTTCTGGAATAACAGATCCGACATCTATGAGACCATTTTCGAGGATTGCCCGTAGATTTGTTTTACGATAAAGTGTTCTTGCCCGAAGAACTTCAAAGGAATACCCACGTCCACGCAGATTATTTTCACGGATAAGTCTGTTGGTGCATTCCGTATAGCCATTAGAAATAGCAATAGGGCAATCCCAGTAGGAAAAGATCTGGTCTTCGAAACAAACGATGGACCGTAGCAGCAAGCTCCCGGAATTTATCGTATATTGCATCTTTTGGAATGGATTTTTTCCATTTCTTAAATGCCGTTATTGCATTATCCTTTGACGAAGAATTTTCATCGTAGATATTGAAGAAATTCTCTTTTAGATTTTCCAGTATTTTTTCTATGTTGAGGTCAAATTCTTTAGTCATGGCATAGTTCCTCTGAATTTTCATTTATTCCATAAACGGTAATACTATGCAATGCATTTAAGAAAGCGTCTTCCATATACCAGATACCGTTATAATCGCATACATATCCAGTATTTTTATAAATTTCTTGATTCTTATTTAAGTAGCAAGGTACGTATTTAGCAATGATGCAGCACAGATAACAAATTAGAATTTCGTCATCAACTACTGGGATGCCTAAACTAGTTGATTCTTTCAAAAGTTTCGCAATAGGCTGTTTGTCAGCTTCATACGCTAATAAGTTTGTGATATGTGTTTTATAATCCATATCTTCATGGCTTAATGATTTTGATATTTTTCCAACGGGAGAATTCAATAGTTTTCTCTGCTCTTTATCTATTGCGCATCGAACATTTGGTAATTCTTTTTCTCCGTGATGCAATAAAGCCCGTTCCAAATATTTTCCGCCATCATAAAACGGGCTTTCATCATCCGGGCAATATTCTTTAATTTCTTTCTGTAATTTATCCAAACATTCTGAAAAATAGCGTTCACTTTTATCACAAGGAATATCAATATTACAGCGAGTGAGAATAGATTTTTGCACATCTTCTGGTAAACCACAGAATTCCCTATAAATCTCACGTCTATATGGATATGTAGGATTATACTGATAGGCAGCTATACAAAGTGGCAACAGATAAATTTCTGCTTCATACCCACCCACGTTGTATTTCTGAATGAAACGGGTAGTTTCTGCATATATTTCATCGTTATGTCGTTTCTCATCACGTTCATCCTGCCTCTTTTCAAATGCCTCCATGCGTTTGCTCTGTGCTATTTGACAACCTCCAATGATAACTGCAACAAGCAAGCTGATAATAGCAACGACTAAGCTGATGATTGTAGCATCCATTTACATCACCTCATTTCTGCAGTCAATCTTCCCTGTTACTGTATAATAAATGAGAGATTTCTTATATTCTTCCCGCTTATTTATGGCTGTTTGTTTTTTTTCTATAAGCGCATCTATATCCATACACTTATCTTTAATGTATGCAGCAATTTTAGCCGGCTCATCTGACGAAGGGCAAGGTAGTTTTAATTCTTTAAATGCCGGAGCCTGAAGACGTTTTCTGCCTACTTCGGCAACTCCCTGTGCTAATCCATAATAAACTTTATTAAAATACAAACTCTGAAATACATAATAAAATGCCTTGCCAGAATACTGACAATAGTTATCGGATTCGCGTCCCCAATCCTTTTCATGCTCCTTAACAGCTTCACACACAGCAGTTCTGGTTGGCTCCAACGCACATTCCAGTCTACGAAGGAGGGCAAACGGAAGTACCACCTTGTTGTAATCAGCTCGGGAAATAACATCCCTTACATAATCCGCAATGTTCCATATTTCATTGACGTAATCGGGATTCGTCTTTTTCTGTTCTTCGGCCATCTTAGTTCTCCTTTTTGACTTTATATTTTATGGATCAGTATGCTTGAAATTTTGGTCAGATAGGATGATTTTCAATAGTATTTTTCAACCACTTATTGAGGAATCCCTACTTATCATGTTACTATGAACAGGCGTGATGTTCAACCACTTATTGAGGAAACACGGTTGCTTAAATGGATACAAAAATACCGGATAAAAATTGCCTTATCCGGTAAATCTCTTGTGATTAAAGATAGTCGTTTTCAACCTGAGAAGACTATCTTTATTCATCATTTATAATATACGTTTTCAACCACTTTTTGCGGTTACCCAAGAAAAGCAGAAGGAGAAGTAACATAAGCAATGATTGTTATCGTTAACAGATATGTGAATTGTAGTTATAAATTTTTGCGTTGATATGAAGAAGGAATGTTTAAAGTGTGTGATTTGTTGGAGAAAAATACTTATTGGACAAGATAATATTGCTTGCAATAGATCATGATCTGATGAAATGTCTAATTTCCCTAACTAATTTGGTTAAATGGATTAAATTGCCGTGTACCGTATGGTGGGCATGATGGTGTAAAAAAGCAGAAAATCATTAAAGTGTATTCTTATTTGTTTACAGAATATATAGAATTGACAATTATAAGTACATCATATATACTTAAAATGTAGTATAATATTACCTTTTGAGACCGAAGGTACCGTAATATATAATTTAGTACAATTTTAACGTATGTTTAATAAAAGGAGAGTATAGGATGAGTACTTATCAGGATTGGAAAGCAGTTGAAAATTTGAAAAGGCGTGGGGATACAAATTCGGTAGTAGATGTTTTGCAGAAAAAAGATTCTGCCGAGTTTATTGTAAGAAAAGTTATATACGGTATTGAAAGCCCGCTATATCAAGCTATTTTTACAAGAGAAATGCGAGCTTTGTATAGGCTTAATAAATGCCAAAATATCGTGAAAATATTAGGAGATGATTACCTTGTATCAAGTAAAACGAAGGAAAAAGTAGGAATAATTTATCTTGAATATATCAAGGGCGTTGATTTAGGAAAGGTTCGTATAGAGAATTTGTCATCGAAAGAAAAGTTCTCTATTATAAAACAAATATTAGATGCTATAGAAATATCACATTCAAATGGGATTATACATAGAGATTTAAATCCAAATAATATAATGATAACAGATGATAAGCAGGTAAAGGTAATAGATTTTGGTATTTGTAAAATTAACGATATGATTAGCACTGAAACAGTTTATGCATTTGGAACAAATGCGTATTCTGCACCTGAAGTGCACCAACATAGTGAAAATGCTACAGAAAAAAGTGACTTATATTCTATTGGCGCAATTATATATTATCTTTTTACGGGGAAAAAACCTCCTGTAGCGGTAAAATTTCAGGAAACTATGGACGGCGTTCGTGGAATGGATATTGAATTGAAACCAATAGTAAAAAAATTAGTAGCAGAGAATCCAGATGATCGGTATGATAATATTTACGAATTAAGAAAGGACATATCAAAGTTATTTAGACGGTTTTTAGATACTGATAAAACCATATTGTTTACAGCATCGTATAAGAATTTTAAGGATTTAAAAAACCTTAAATTATTGCCCCAATCTGTTAATATAAAAGAAGCTTCTGAAAAAGATTTGCCAGACAATTTTCTTGATTTATATGCTTTTTGTGAAGATGAAGAAAATGAAAAAGTGTTCATTTTTTTGGGATATAACTATCTCATGAAATGTTTTTATGATGATGGTCAGAGTGTTTTTGATGTAATAGCGTTTAAGAAAATTGCACCTATTGTTCGTGATGGATTAATGCGAAAATATGCAAAAATTGAGGGGGAAGTACGATTTGTCGATAAGAAGTTTGCGCATAGGGAACCTAAGAATAACAGCATGGAAATAAAAAATACAGTAATAGATTATTATAATGAATATATTTCCAACAGCAATGTAGATCAAGAGTACAAGAGCAGATATGGAGTTTGGCGAGATCTGCTACAACTTATAAAAGAAGACATAGAAAAGAACGTAATAAGGTTATCGTATGATTCATTTCAAAAAGAAGGGGATATTTTGCGTTTTCACCTAAAAAGAGGAGTTTTTATAGATGAAGAACGTTTAAATAAAGAACAAATTTTTGTTTATGAACGTAAAGAGAAAAATAGAGATAAAATAAAGCCTATTACAGTAGGATATTATGAAAATGATACATATGAAAAGGGACATGTTGTTTTACAAATAAAGCAAGTAGGAAATGTTAAGCTTCCGGTAAGTGGGACTATTTGCATAGATTACCGCAAAGATTTGGTGAATGTTGAGCGGCAGTTAGATGCGTTAAATATTTTGGAAAAGGAAGATTATTGCTGTAATTTTAGCTTGAAGAAAATAATCTCAGGTGTAGAGATACCAACAGTTAATATAATATCAAAAGAGTTACATTTTTTTAATAAAAAATTAGATTTTCCACAAACTATGGCGGTAAAAAAAGCAATGGATGCAGAGTCGATAGCTATAATACAGGGACCGCCAGGAACAGGAAAAACTAATGTTATTATAGAAATAATTTTACAAATTTTAAAAGAAAATAGTAGAAATCCAGATATGGAGCCTAAAAAAATATTGCTCGTTTCGCAATCGCATCCTGCTGTTGACAAAATGTTAGAGGACTTAATCAGAGAGTATAAGGATAAGCTAGATCTGCTTCGAATTGGAAGAGATGAGAAGCTAAATGAAGAAATTAGAGAAAAATATTCTATTGGAGATGTAAAAGAGAGATGGATCAATGACGTTAAAGAGCTCTGCGACAAATATGCTAAAGGTGCTATGAAGGAGGCTGGTATTGATGAAGCTGAATTTGAAAATTATTATCACAAGTTAGAGGAATCCTATATTGAGAATAACACTTTGGGAAGGGAAGATTATGATTTAATTGCAGCATTTCAGAATAAGACGAATGGAGTTAAATCGGGGCGTATAAGAAAAATTCTGGAGATTCAAAAAGAATGGAAAGAGCAAGTGGCAAAATGTGATGAAGTGGAACTGTATATTATAAAAAGTGCAATTATTATTGCAGGTACGTGTACGGGATTTGTATCCAATAAAATAATTAAGGATGTGGATTTTGACTATGTTATTGTTGATGAAGCTGCAAAGGCTACTTTTCCCGAATTAGCAGTTTCATTGAATAAAGCACGTAAGATAATTTTGGTTGGGGATCATCAACAGCTTCCGCCGGTTTTGGATACAGAACTTATTAGGGACAATAGGGAGAAAATTGATGAAGAAAATTTGATGGAGGGGATTTTTGAAAAATTATATGATATGTTTCCAGAGGGAAATAAACATAGACTGACAGTTCAGTATAGAATGCATCCGACAATTGGTACGCTCATTAGTCATGTTTTTTATAATGATGAGATACAAAACGGAGTATCAAAAGAAGAAAGATCATTAGGTATTGAAGGATATGAAAACATTGCTATAGAATGGATTGCTACATCTAAACGTTCTGAAGGCGAGCGATATGAGAAAGTGTATGAAAATAATGGGAAGAGATCATATAAGAACAATTTAGAAAAAAACATCATTAAGCAAAAACTAATTGATTTGGATTCTAAGTTAAAAGAGAAAACTAAAATAGCTATTATAACAGGATATGGTCCGCAGAAATATATTTTACAGACAATGGTAAGGCAACAATCATTTAAAAATCTTGATATAGATGTTGATACTGTGGATGCTTTTCAAGGTAGCCAAAAAGATATAATTATTTATTCGACTGTAAGAAGTAGTTCTAATCCCTATGGAATAGGCTTCCTTAAATCAGAAGCAAGGATAAATGTGGCATTTTCAAGAGCAAGATGTTTACTTATCATTGTTGGTGATATAGAATTTCTCGATAATTACAGAATCAGAGGAAATAAATTTCCACAAATAATCGAGTATATTAAGTCATCCGAGAATTGTCGGATCATTCAATATTAGGAGAAAAGAAGTATGAAACACGTAATAGAAGCTATTGCAAGAGATATCCCTAAAGAAATAAAAAATCATCAGCTGATAAAAAGACAGGACATTTATATCCCATATAGAGAAATTGGCATAGAGTGCTTAACAAAAGATACAGCTGAAATAAACCTTTTTTATGAAACAATTTTAAAATTTATTGATATTGGTGTTTGTGATATTGAGGAAATTGCTAAAATTATAGGTGTGGAATATAAACTTTTAAAAGAAGTGATTGTGGATATGATTGAAGAGCATTATATATCGACATCACAATATAAGCTCGTCATGACAAAACGAGGGCGGGAGGCTTTATTATCTAGAAAATTGGTCACTATTCAAAAGAAAAATATTAATCAAGTTATGGTAAATATGATTACAGGTGTTATTGAAGAAAGTGAGCACATTACAATCTCTCGGGCCAAGAAGTACGATCTTTGTCTTAATGAGATCACAAATATAACTAAAGACTTTTTAGAAAGTAATTATTCTAGTATTAACGATATATACCAAAAGAATAGAATTGAAAGCAGCATTTTTCAAATGAGGTATACATCGCGGGAATTATACAAAATATTAGATGTAGCATATAACGAATTATGTTTTGTAAAGGAGGAATTATTAATATATAAAAATGAGGATTCGGACGACTATGAATATATAATAAGTAATGATTCCGGGGATAGATATATAAACGCTTTTTATAATCAGGTTAAGGAAATTATATTTCCGGGACTTGAAAATTTGTTTGAAAGAGACTGGGAATTTGTAAAGGATTGCGAACCTTTCTGTTTAATCGAAAACAGTGAAAAGAAGCAAACTGACAAATTGAAGCATTTGTTGCATGACTGTGATGCTATAACCGATGAAGTTTACCAGGAATTTACAAAATCAAGAAAACTACTTGATAATAAAGAAATTGAAAAATATTTTTTGTATAAAAAAGATATACCATATGACGGGATTATTATAGCAGGTAATAGGCTTAGAAAAATATTAAGCAGGGAAATTATTAATTCGCTTAATGAAGAGTCAAAAAAGAAGATTATTATAATATATGATTCTGGAGAATATGACATTGAGAATTTCCTAAAGCATAAATTTCAAATACTGATAAAAAAGGGAAAAATACAACTAATAAGAGAGGATCATCTGTCTGACAATTACATATGTTTTTATCCTAACATACTTATTGATATAAGGGAATCTATTGCCAATATATTTAGACATTCAGTGGCGATTCTCGAAGGTAATATTTATTTTGATTCATCTGAGATAAAAGCAAAAATGGCAAGCGTTATAGAAAAAAAACAAATAGCATTTACTGATGAAGGAAATGATAATAACGTCGGAGCGACAAAGATCAAGGAGAAAAAAGATAAATGGTATAAATAATGGTATACAAAAAACAATGTTTTTGAGATTGATCCAGTGGCTGCACTTGTGACGATGTGTAGCTTTAGGATTAGTTTGTTAGTAAAGAGAAGATAATTTATACGAAAGAGAGTGGTTTGATGAAGATATTATTGATTGGTAATGGATTTGACCTGGCACATGACTTGCCAACACGATACAAAGATTTTCTTGATTTTTGTTGTAGAATAGAAAAGATATTTACATATAATGATTCTGTATGTCTTAAAGAATATCAGCAAAAATGTCTTGATGACTGGAATATCAATGAAAAAATAAAAGAGTTACTATTGGAAATATATGATGGAAGAGTAATCAATAAAAAGATGTTGGATGATGTGAGTATAGAGACAGTAGTAACAACGTCAAATGGGACAGTAAACGAATTGCATAATCTGATCAAGGATAATATGTGGATTAAATATTTCCAAGGGATTTTGTCTGATGCTAGCATCGGCGAAAATTGGATAGACTTTGAGTCTGAAATATCAAGAATTATACAGGCATTTGATGAAATTAGAGTTGGTGTGGAAAGATCGAAAGCTAAGGAGGACTTTAGGCCACAAATAACGAGTTGCATAAGTAAATTTCTCAAAGCTGCAGGGGAAAAATTGACTGATTTAATGAAAGGTATAGAGAATTTTGATAAATTTGTAGTACACATGGAACTTGAATTGGAGCAATTAATTCGGGCATTAGAAATATATTTTATAGATTTTGTTAAAGAAATCAAAGTTATTAAAAAAATACCAGAAATAGATCATCTTGATGCGGTGGATCATGTTTTATCCTTTAATTATACAGATACCTATAATAGAATATACGGAAATAATAAAAATATTGAATACAATTATATTCATGGAAAAGCGGAGCATTATAATACACTAGAATCAAATAATATGGTATTAGGAATCGATGAGTATTTGTGCGAAGATAGAAAAGATAAAGAGTTTACCTTTTTAGCTTTTAAAAAGTTCTATCAAAGATTGCTTAAGGCAACGGATAGGCAATATCTTGACTGGATTGATGAGATAAGGGATGGATATGAGATGTATAAGAAAAATTATGATAAAGCAATGGCAAGTATGGAGGTTTCGGATGGAAGGGATCCCTTCACCAAAGAAATTGGATTCGCTGAGCCTAATATTGCTCGTCCAGAACATACGTTGTATATATTTGGACATTCTTTGGATGCCACTGACAAAGATGTATTAAAGTCGATTATTTGTAACGATAATGTGCAAACTAAAATATATTATTATAGGAAAACAGAATATGATAATGCAGAATTAGGAAAATTGATAAAAAATTTAACTAGGATAATGGGGCAAGATGAACTTATCCGGAGAACTGGGGGAAACCATAAAACCATTGAATTTATTCCTCAAACGATTAATAATTCATAATTGCAAGGATGCCGGTTTATATTTTGGGGGTTCGTCTCTTCGGTAGTTTTAGCATTTTAGATTTGCATATATCTTTTCCTATCTTGAGGAGGGGTAAATGTCATTTTTCCTTACAGAAATAATGGATGAAATAGACAAATTATGATATAATATGCCCATGAAGAGGAGGAGAGGTTTTTATGCAGTCTTTACAGGAAACGATCAGACCATCAGCTGATTTAAGAAATCACTATAGCGAGATTTCAAAACAGTGCAGGGAACAAAATGAGGCTGTTATCATAACGGTGAATGGTCGAGGTGATACGGTATCTCTGTCATATGAAGAATACAAAAGGATGAAATCAAGAATTGAACTTTTGGAGATTTTGACAGAAGCAGAGGACGATGTTAGGAATAAAAGAGTAGCGCCAATCAGTGAGACTTTTGCGGATTTAAGACAGATGCTGCGGGAGGGATAGAATATTGAATTATAAAGTCATTCGGACAGAAACTGCAGACGCTCAAATCCGAAAGATAATTTTGTATGTAGCGGAAAACTTCGGAAGGGAAGTTGCACTTGAAAAACTTGAAGAATTGGAACAGAATCTTCTTGACTTAGGTATGTATCCGCAAAAAGGAGTAGATCCTCGCTATTTGGTGCTTAAAAGACAGGGTTATAAAGTACTGGTACGTGAGAAAAATCTTGTATTTTACAAGATAGATGAAGGGAATAAGGAAGTTATTATTTATGCAGTGGTAGACCATAGACAGGATTATTTGAACATCATTCGGGGATTGTAAGACGCGATATATATTTTACAAAAGAGAAGTGAAAATTGTAGCAGACATAAAACACGACTGTGGCAAGACCGTTTCAAGTTTTGTGTAAATGTTAAAAACTAATATAAGATTTGTGAATAGTTACAAATGGGCAGAACCGATTTTACGGGTTCTGTCCATGTCTGCATTATACGGAAGTTTTTGGGTATATCAATAAGATCTGCTTTAAACAGAATGACTTTTACATGTTGTGTTCTATCGGACGCTTTATAAAATGGATTTCCAGCTTGGAATGGATTTGTCACCAGTCCTGCCGGGAGAGCACGGTGTGAAATTTTGGGGAATACGCCATACTTTGGGATGCTCCCGGAAATGCCCCTGCCGCTCCCAGAACTGTGGGAGGCGGTGAAATGGGCGGTCAAGCCGAATGGCGCAGTGCTGTTTTTCGCGCAGTGTCACTTTAATAAAGTGCTGGTCGCATCGAACCTCGCCATGCTCCGCTATGAGTTGATTTGGTACAAGGAACGCGGAACGGGCTTTCTCAATGCAAACCGGGTCCCACTGAAAAAGTCCGAAAATATCTTGGTATTTTATCAGAAGTCTCCGATCTACAATCCGCAGTTTACTTACGGCAAGCCTTATACCCGCGTTCATTCCCGAAGCGGTACAAGCTCCAACTATGGGAAATTTGAACGTCAAGGCTCGGAGCCCAACGACACCGCTGCTATCCGGGGAATATGCTTTTTGTGCCTACAGTGTCTGGCGGCATTCATCCCACGCAAAAGCCCGTGGAACTCTGCAAGTACCTGATCCGCACCTATACCCGCCCCGATGAGCTGGTGGCGGACATTTGCGAGGGCTTCGGTACAAACGCGCTTGCGGTCATCAACACAGAACGCTGCTTTGTGTGCTTTGAAACGACTCCGCCTTTTTATGCCGTCTCTAGTGAGCTCATCCGTACGACCTGCAACGAAACTTAGAAAGTTGGAAATCAATAAAATTTATGTGCTGTAAAAACTGCTGTTGAATTTTACAACAGATTGGGATATACTATGGTTGAAAGGAGTTGAGCAATATGCCAAAT
>ULMV01027788.1_pt1 | contig 15285 bp, 15 predicted proteins | sample 1951751 | NCBI WGS metagenome assembly ULMV01 (sample SAMEA4835560, study PRJEB28245) | human gut metagenome | biome: gut microbiome; material: fecal sample | place: Denmark | collected 2008 | reverse complement strand
GAAGGCTTGTCCGTGTTTTGATGCGGAGGGGGTGTTCGGGTACTTGGAGAGATGAGAAAGAAAGTGACAATCACCATGCAGTTTCTTCCTTGGGGGAGGCTGCATGGAGGATGCCCTTACGTATGATTTGTTTTGCTTCTCTTCAGGTCATCCAGCATCTGTTTTATCACTTGTTGCAATTGCGTAAGATCTTCTTGACAAATACGATAAATTTCATCAGCATCTACATCAAAATAATGATGTACTATTATATCACGTATACCCATTACATGCTTCCATGGAATTTCCGGATATTGAACCAGCAGTTCTTTATTTGTCTGCTTATCCAGATTTTTAATGCTTTCCCCGATTGCAGTCAGTTTCATGCAGATACTGTCCATTTTCATCATGCCACTTTCACTCAATAGAAAATCATCCGGACACGAGATACCCGAAAAACGGATACTTATCTTTTCTAAAGATTCCTGTATCAGTTCCAATATATGAAAAGCAATCAAGATATCATACATAAATACCTTCTTTTTGTATCCTTTCACGTAAAAACGAATCCATCTTATCGCGCAAGCGTACAATATCCACCTTGCAGCCCAGCAACTCTTCCAACTCTTGCTTTATACCTGCCAAAGCAAAAAAGCCATGGAGCCGGCCTTCCACACACACATCCACATCACTGCTCTCGGTCTGTTCGCCACGTGCCACAGATCCGAAGATTCTCATGTGCACAATGCCATATTTATGAGCATTCTCAGCCATATATTTACGTAATATTGCAATGTATTCAGATGTTGTTTTCATATTGCTCCTCCCAGTAGGTTTTCGCAAATATACGATTTATTTTTCTTTGTACAAGGCTTTTGCAATAATAAATTTACTAAAGGTGATTCCTATCTGAAACAGCAGAATTCCTAATCGGATAATTTTATTTTATTATTTCAGATGGAGTTTGAAGACTAAGCCACCGGAAAAGTATTTGCAACGGTTCAGTTCTACTACGGCGTTGACGTAGTCTTTCCAGAAACTATACTCAAAGCCGCAATTTATCGATTTACTATCGTATTCTGCCATCAGATTCAAGTTATTTACCGCTTTGTTGATAAAGGAAGTCGGGGGCAGAGAGAATCGAAAGTTGGCACCGATGGCGGGACCGTTTAACGGGTGCACATTCTTGTTATTCCAAACATAGGCACCATGAATGCCCAGTTCTCCCACTTTCTCAAAATTAAAATGTTTCGTTGCAGCCACATAATAACGACAAAAAAAGCCGTTGTATCGCTGGTCATCGCTTGACGAGCCGCCCTCCCAACTCCCCGAAGTGGGATCATTCAGCCCCACCACAATCTGAGGTGTCCATGATTTCCACCATCCTTCCTTCCAAACTCTTAACCGCCCATGAAAGGAACGGTCCTGATTTACAAATTTCCCATACGTACTCGGCACCCAATGGTATATGCCCGGCTTGGCTTTCACCAACACACAATCATAGCCTACTTCCAACCAAGGAAATATCGTTATATTGATATAATAATTGATAGTGTAATAATTCCCCCACCACTCCCGCGAAGGTATAATTTGAGGACTGAGTGCACTCCCTCCAAACATAAAGGTCTTGTCGCGCTGCATCTCGGCTGTAGGCATCTGGAGCAATCCGGTGGTTCCATACATATATTGACCGTAACCTGCTTTCGGACAAAAGGACATTAAAACGACTATGACCCAAAAACACTTATACCGCTGCCTCATTTTATATCATCTTTAGTCTTGCCCTCACAAACTGCGGCACCTTCCATGCCATCTTTTCCAATTTTGTGATTACAGGATTCAACCCATGCGACCGATACATCCTTACATCCTCATGCCACATGTGTTTACGTCTGGCACGATCCGTGCTCATACCTCCCATACGCATCCGCACTATGTATTCATCAAGATAAACCACCGTAATATCACCTCCTAATAAATAACGGAATAGCAAATCGGAATCTGCCGCTATTTTATAGGTCTCATTATACAATCCACGATTATTCATAACCTCTCTACGAATATAACAAGTAGGATGCAAAGGCAACCAGCCATGACGGACCTTCCACGTACGATAGCTACCACCAATCCAATTCCGAACGACCCTTTGGGTATCTTCAGAATTTACAAACAAGCCGTCACCATACAAGAAATCGGCACCTGTTTCTTTCATTTTCTCTACAATCCGGCTCACCACATGATTGTCATAAAAAAAATCATCGGAATGCATCAACCCTATCACATCGCCTTGGGCTATACGGATACCTTTATTTATCGCCTCATACATACCATGGTCAGGCTCGCTGATTATTCTGGTTATCCGGCTACGGTATTCATTCACAACATCCATAGTGCCATCCTTTGACGCACCATCCACGATGATGTATTCAATGTCTTCATAGTCTTGCGACAACACGCTTTCTATAGCCCCACGAATGGTATTCACACGATTATAACAAGTTGTAATGATAGATACTTTCATACAAATTTAGTTATTTACGGTCGATAGACTTTATCCAGTCCAAAGTGCATTTGGTTCCATCAAGACGTTTAACTGGCAAGTCTGGAGCAATCTCTTGAATAAAACTCAAATCCTGTATATTGTCTGTTGTCATATTGTGCAACCGAAAACTGGTCATTGGGAATGTAATGCCCAATCGTTTCAAGACATCGCCAAACCATCCTGCCAGCACAAAGAAAGAATAAGGGATACGAGGGATTTTAATATTTGCACAAGACGCTATTTCATCGGCCCAACTTGTGATATCGTATGGCTCATAATCACCCAAATAGAAAACCTTCCTCATTACTTTATCTTCCGGAGCTTTCAAAATAGACAATATTTGATATATTGCATTGTCAATGTAACCGTATGTCTTCTTACAAGCTCTTTTTCCCATGTGGAAATACATACGTTTTAAAACGATATGAAAGAACTTGTTATAAGGTTCTCCGAACCAAGGTCCCCAAATACTGGTTGGCCGGATAATGCTCCATGTATAAGCAGGGTTTCTTGATTTGATACGTTTCTCTGTTTCCACCTTGCTCTCACCATACAAAGTATGTGGAGCATAGTCCTCAAAATTCTTTGGGACATAACCAGGCTCACAAACATACATGGAAGAGGCAAAGATAGCACGCTTCAAATTGGGAATACTTTCCAAGATATCCAACAGATTGGAGACTCCCGCCATATTGGCATCATAATCCATTAATTCTTTTCCATTCAAATCTGTGCGGGCAGCTAGATGGATTACATAGTCAGGACTGAAATTCTTTATTGTTATACTTAAAGCCTCTTTATCACACAAATCTATTTGTTTCCAAACAGACTCATGCTCCGATATTTTAGGTTTTTCCTTATCTATATTCAATAGCTTATAACGATTTTTCTGTAAAAGTTCTGCCACTAAATTAGTGCCTATAAAACCGCTACCGCCTGTTATTAAGATTTTTTCCATAATTTAAATATGCAAATAATTTTTCAAATAAAGAGGTATCGTTTCTGACTGATAATCAGAAATAAAATTCTTCTTCAAACAAAGACGTTCACTAATAGGTATATTGATATTCTCAATAATATATTTCCAATCCCCCCCAGTTTTAGGTTTCAACATAAACTTTGCAAATTCTGTATTAATACCTTCAAAAGCAATATCCGTTCCTATAACAGGGGTTCCGCAAGCCAATGCCTCTATTACTTTAACTTTAACACCTGCCCCAGTAAATAATGGAGATAATACAGCCCGGCTATTAGCAATCAATTCATAAGGATTATCCATAAAACCTTTAATATTAACTCTAATTTTCGAATTTATATTTTTAATCTTATGTTCCGGAAAATCTCTTCCTACAATATTTACAACGATCGTTTCTTCAATAAGCGGAGCGATTTCTTTAAAAAACCAAATAACTCCATCAACATTATCTTTTCTACTCCATTTACCAATAAAAACAAACTCATTTTTCAAATTTGTAGGGCTTGATTCTATTACTTTCCGATCCAAATACAAACAACATTTTCGTGCACTCTTACCATATAATGTTTTGATCAAATTACAATCCTTTTCACTCAAAGCAAAAAGGTGTGAGTTATTGGTTGACAAACAAAAATCTTCCGACAATTGACAATACCAAGACAATAATTTATTTGACGTACGCCCTATTCTTTGTGCTATAACATCATGCGAGAGCATAATTTTGGGCACTCCCACATTTAAGAATTTAGCATATAAAAACATCTGACTATGATCAAAGATAATTGACTTATATGTATTTTTATTTATATGCTTTCTCAACCATAAAAGAGTTTTATAAGAAAAACGAACCGAGAACAAAGGATAAACAAAAGGGAACAAAAGAGTATTTACTATTTTTACCCTCAATGAATTTTGAAAAGAGCACAATATTTTTATATGATTATTAGGAATCACATATTCCTCATCTGTTTGATATTTAAAATATACCAAATCTATATCATAATACATACTCAATTCTTCCAACATTAGTTTTGTGTTTTTCTCTGCTGCCGCATTATCATTAGGCACAAAAGCTGTAATAAATAATATTTTTTCCATAAAACACAATTAAAACAAATTTTCATTTCGGATGCACAACTTATATCAAAGCAAAAGCCATTATCTCCCTACAAGGCTCAATTTAAAAAATAGAATTTTTCCCCACCGAACTACAAATCCCAAACATTTATAAAACCCTCTAAACAAAGTGCAATTAGTTGAAACACCTTTTCTCCACCATTTCACAAACGGTATGTAGTGCAATTTCTTAAACTGCGCAAGATCTTCATATAAAACTCCATCAAATCTCTTTATGCGACTATCCAAAGAATAAATATCTTCTTTATGATCAAATTTAGTTGTGAGAATGGTTCGATAATAAATATATAAACACAATTTCAATACGACCAATTGATTCTGATAACAAATCATTGATTTTGATTCTTCCTGAAAAGAATTAAGCATTCTATCAATAATCAAATACAACTGATGAATATTCTTTTGATAAGATACTTCAGAAACAGTTTGCCCCTCACGTCCAATTTGATAACAATATAAACATTCATCCAAGAACATTACACTCTGCACACTAATTAAAGGGTAAAAACAATATTCCGAATCTGTATATGAAATACCTTCCAAATGAAGCAAACGAGAATTACGAATCACATCAAGGCTATAAGTCATTCGATGCATAACAGCCAATACTCCATTGGACTGGTCTCTAAAATCAACCTCAGCAAACGGATATATTCTGTTATATTCATAATCTACATTTTCAACACACCGGCTATAACCTATAGAATAATCTTCTTGATAATTAGTAATCAGTAGATCGGGACATACAAGAAATTTGTCGATGTTCTTCAATATATTTACCAGAGCTGCAGACTTAAAAAAATCATCAGCATCTAGTATTCGGAAATATTTCCCTGTCGCATTTTTTATCCCAACATTAATGCAAGAACCATAATTTCCATTTGGTTTATCTATAACCTTGTAAACTTCTGGGTATTTTAACTCATATTCTTTTGCAATATACAATGATTTATCTTTACTTCCATCATTTACGACAATCACCTCTAACTTTTTGAATAATTCCTCATTATTTAATATAAGCAAAGAATCCAAACAGCGTGTAAGGAGTTTTTCCATATTATAAACAGGAACTACAACGGTTAAATATTTCTGACTCATAATCCTAATATTTTTGATTTATATGGGATAGTTGCCCCCACATTATGATGTATGAATAACCAATACCATACAAAAAGTAATGGAATAATTATTATTGACTTTGCTATCATTCTTTGTTTTGGACACATCTTATATGTAATATGCGGCAAAAATAAGACATGAAACATTGAAAAATAAAATGCAAGTCTATACGCATACATTGAAATCACACCAGAAGTAAATACCAATATTTCAATAATCGTAACCATTATATACCATTCGCATTTCTTCAAATCAACTATTTCCCTTTTATAAGCATACACTGCAATACCTAAAAAAATTAACCTTAAAGAGATATCCGACAAGTTGCTTCCAGCTTCCTGGTACTCTGTTGTGTAATATTGATAATTATTTAATGTGGGTATTGTAGCAACCAAGATTAACACATCATTAAGTTTATATAATAAGAACAAAAAAGAAAAGCAAATAAATCCAAGCAACCACCATTTTTTCCTTCCACTTATATTCTGCACTATCTTCAACAAAAAAAAGATAAACCAAGCAATTGCAGATGTTTTGTGAAAACAAAAATCTAATAAAACTAAAAGGGCAAACTTTTTCTTTTCTTTTCTACAATAAGCTTGATATCCTACAATAAAACATGTCACAGCCAACAATTGTCTTATGATGTTAAAAGATAAATTGTAAAAAAGAAACAAATAAATTACCAATGCCAATGTTTTATTTAGATTTCTTTCATTTAATATAGCTCGATATACAAAATATAAAGTCAGTCCTTGAATAATAAATAATACCCATCCTAATATAGAAGTACAACGAGATACCCAATAATTTATAAATGCATATCCTGGTTCTGCCCGTTTAGTATCCTCTATATATTCCCACATTTTTGTTGAATGAACAGCATCATCAAAAACCTCTTCAGCATAAAACCAAGTATCTGTTCCTACAGTAGTATCACGACACCCTGCCCATCCTGCTAAAATGAATAAGGACAATATAAGTAAGATATCTTTTGCCCCAACATTTCTCGTTCTTAATGAAAAAGAAAAAAAGGAAATAGCAAGCAATATCACAAGAAGATAATAGAACATAAAGGTAAGCACTCAATTTAGGGCATCCCCCTTTTGAAAGGGCACTGCCCTAAACCGAGTTTTGTTAATTAATTAGTCTTGAATTTAACATTGGCTGGTAGCCAAAGTGATTTTGTCAGGAACCATGTTAACATAATCCCTGCATCCGTTAAAGATATTTTTGAAAAAAGTTCCGATGAAGTTCCAGATAGAACTGCCATGAAACTTTACAGTTCCAATCACACTGTGATAGGTTACCGCCATTTGAGTTCTGGCGTCACTACCGTAATGAGGTGAATTGTTTCGTTGAGTACTTAGCTTTCAAATAGTGCATTCACTCGCAACGAAAGTAGGGCAAATCAAATACCTAGAAACCGAGCAATGCGAGCATAAATACGAACAGGAATAAACAAAGTATTCAGCTGCAACTTATATTTATAATATCCACTCATAAGTTTTGAAGCTCTGGCTCTATTCATTCCATCTGAAACGAAAGCAAGCCTTACCCTCTGTCTTTCTATAAAATTAAGCCTTTTATATAAGCCAGCATGCTTATCATAAATATAATTCACTGATTTAATCCATTCAAAATATTTATTAGTCAACCGTCCTTTATCATTTATGTCAACACGAAAAACCGCTAAAGGCTCTGGTATAAAATAAAACGGCATTCGTTGAGCCAAGCGAATAGTCAACTCATATTCTTGCCAAAAACGAACATTCTCATCAAATAAACCGACATCCAATAAAGCTTGCCTATTGGCAAGAATAGTTATATTTAAGCAACATATTCCATAAAGTATCTTTCGACTCATATCACCTTGTTTATAAAAATCAGGTGAATATTTATCAAACCTTACTTCACTGCCTCCCTCCTTCACTATTTCAGGGCACGCTCCCGAATAAACCAATTCACATTTTTTCTCTTCGATAAGAGTTACCTGCTTTGATATTTTTTCTTTTAACCAATAATCATCATCATCTAAAAAAGCAACATATTTCCCCTGAGCTTTCTTAATCCCCACATTACGTGCATAATTACCACCTTTACTTTCTGCCTGTGGTATATAAATATATTTAATTGGATATTTTCTACAAACTTCTTCTGTTCCATCTGAAGAAGCATCATCAACAACAATACATTCTATATTCTCATAAGATTGATTCAATACACTTTCTATAGCTCTTCCTACTAACGATTTACGGTTATGGGTCGTGATAATAGCTGTTACCTTTGGTGTATCCATATTTATCTAAACATTTTTTTGATTGTTACAAGAGTTTCAATGACAAATAGATATTTTCTCATTCCCACCTTGTCCTTATGCAAGATAGCTTGTGCTGTTTTCTCGTAGTCGTCATCAAATTTGACAGAGGATAACAAACTATGCAACTGCTTGAAATTCTTTTCGAAATCAAGCTCAGACTCTGCATATTCGCGAGCTTTTCGCTTCATCGTATCAAGTTCATATTTATTTGCAATGATATCTGAAATCTGAGTTGACAAGTAGCTAACATTACATACACACATTGGCCAATAATAACCATCTTTTCTTGAATAGTAGTAGTCAATAGGAGTAACCAAGCCAAAATCTTTCTCGATAAACTCATTCATTGGAGCATTATCAGAAGTGATACAGACAAGACCTGCTGAAATTGCTTCCATAAGAGTAAGACCAATACCATCCAAACGAGATGGATATACATAAACATCGGCTTTGTGATAGAGTCCAGGAGCAGAAATAGTACCCTCTACGACCTCCATCGAACCCTCCTCCTGAAGTTCTTTAATCATATAGTTAAGATCTGGAAGCTGTTTTTCAAGAGACACCTGGGTATGCAAAAGCAGCTTAGCATCTTTTCTGTTTGCTGCCTGATAGAATGCTTCAATCAACAAGTCTGTACCTTTTCTGATTGGTGCCATTCCCGCAGAATGGAAGAAAACAATCTTGTCGTTCTTCACATCAGAGGGTTTATATAATTGTGTATTTGTTCCCCACTTAATATACTGAACTGACTTATGGTTTCTAAATGCAAAGGCATGTCTCTGAGTGTTACATATCACACCATCAAAAATATCAAATAAAGGAATCGTTTCTTCGGTGTAATAATCCACATAAGAAACTACCTTAACCCCCATCTGTTTTGCCCATACTACAGGTGTAAACCACTGCTGCTCGTTGAAGAGAATAAGCTCAATCTTGTTCTCCTTGATCCATGATTCAAAGTCCTTCCTATCAATATATGTTCCTCCAGGATAGAGATACATTGTTTTTGGCTTGCGAGTACCCCAATGAACATTGGGCAAATCCCATGTAGGATTGCCTTGTGCATAAGCTTCGCCACCGCGTGCATATATAAAAACTTCATCGGTACTCTTGAGAATATCCATAAATTGACGAGACACGTATGCAGCACCTCTTTCAAACCAAGTTGTTACGATTCCTATTTTCATTTTCTTTTCAGTTTTTCAGTTATTAACGACTTGACATATAAGAAACTTTCATTCTTAGACAGATGGCAGAATAGACCAAATACCAGAACTCCCATTATCATTTGTAACATGAGAATGAGGAGCAAATGAATAGGTAGATACTGAATCCAATAAATTGAAAAACCCATCATGATGGCACATAGGAAAGTAGGTATTATATCTTTCACCTGCTCAAAGACACCATAATCGAGATATTTCTTACTTGGGTATAGATTAATGAACAAACACACGAAATTGAAGAAGACAACTCCCCAAGCTATGGCGATAACTCCCATAAATACCGAGATAATGAGTATTGTCGTCTCAATAACTTTCTTTATTATCTCAAGTTTAAGTGATATTCCGCTGTATCCCATTGCCTTGATTGCTTCCATATTAGCAACCTGAACAGGAAACAGCATATATGCAATTGAATAAATTTGAATATAGGCTACCGCAGGAAGCCATTTCTCTGTCAAAATAAGCAAAACCAAAGGCTTGGCTATAGATATTAAGCCTATCAATGCAGGAAATATGAGCAAACAGGTCATTCCTGTTGATTTTCGGACGAGAGATTTAATCCTTGCCTTATCATTTTGTGAGTTAGACAAAACAGGGAACAATATTGTCTGCAAGGACGTATTTATGTTCTGTACCACCATGCCAGACAATGTATGCCCTCTTTCAAAGAAAGCCAGATCGGCTGGAGAATAGAATTTTCCGATAATCAGGCTACGAATGTTCAAATAAAGGGTTGTGATGAAATTCAATCCGAAGATTTTCCATCCGTAGTCAAATAATTTTTTAAATCTTTCGAATGAGAATGCAAGTATTGGTCTCCATTTTATGGTAAACCACATGATTATTGTTGTAACCAGCACACAGGTCATTTGTTGACTAATCAATGCCCATACACCATAGTCGTTTAGAGCCAGATAGATACCCAATGAACCAGATACCAAAAGAGCAAAAAAACTACTATAAAAGAGTCGCCTAAATAACATCATCTTGGAGACGTAGGCTCTTTGTATTGAATTGACAGCTTCGAATACCAAAATAACACCCAATATTCGAATCATATTGACAAGTTCGGGGATGTCGTAAAATTCTGCTATCCAAGGTGATGTTACGTATAATAATGCATACAATACTATAGACAGAAGAATGCTTGAAAAGAAGATAGTTGAATAGTCAAGACTATCTGTATCTTTTTTCTGAATAAGTGCAGTATTAAGACCTCCGTCAATAATTACGTTTGCAAGGTTGACAAATACGGTAATAATCGCAACGGTACCATAGTCTGATGGGCTAAGTATTCTTGCCAAAACAAGAGTTATACACACCCCCAATCCTTGAACACTGAATCTCTCGAGCAATTTCCAAAGGAATGATTTGATTACATTACCTTTTGAATAGATTTCCTCCATCTCTCTATTTTCCCAATATACTTTTAACTATTTGCACAAGGTTATAGCGAAACCACATCGCATAACCAAGTAGACTAATATGCTTTATTCTTGGTCCCTTTTGCCCAGCATCCATTTTTACCAACTGCCAATAATAGTACCACATATATCTCCCTGCTGTGGATTTGAGCTCTGCTTTCTTAGCCTTTTGCAATATTATTTCAATTTTTGAGATTGCATTATACAAATATCCGCAGATGTTCTTTTTTACATAATTATCGACATTGTTTGTAATACCATCATTCTCATAAACCTTATCCATAAAAATTTCATTAGTAAGGAGAAGTTTATACTTTAAGCCTATTTGATCCATTACATAATTCTCCGGAACAAATTTGGTTTCAAGATTTTCAGGCCACGAATACCTCTTAAGGATGTCAGTTCTCAGACACTCACAACAATCAAGGAACCATCCCGCATAGTCACCATAGTGATATTCTACATAAGACAAAGACTGTAAACCTTCAGGAAATGGTCGTCCAATCATTTTGCCGTTAGTCATACTCTTGCCCATAACTCCACAAAACGAATCCCTGTCCTTGCATTCGTCCCATAGTTTAGCCATCTTTTCCAAGCAAGTAGAAACAAACTGGTCATCAGAGTCAAGAATAACGAATAATTCTCCTTTGGCACACGCAATACCCCTATTTAGGGCAGTATGCTTACCTCCGTTTATTTTCTTGATATAACGAAGGTTCAAAAGAGATTTATATGGGTAAACTACCTCTTCTGTATTGTCACTAGAACCATCATCAACTACGACTACCTCAAAATCCTTAAATGTTTGCTTTACCAAGCTTTCTAAAGGCTTTTGGATTGTATGCGCTCGATTATATGAAGGAATACAAACTGTAAACTTACACATAAGTGTATTCTTTTTCTTTATTATGCATTTTTGATTGTTTTCTGCAACCTTTTTGTCATCGTTTTCAGAACTATGCCTGATATGCCTATGCTCAATAGTGTTACAACAATATTAACTACAAGATAATTTGTTAGAGCCATTAATGTTAGAGGACTCAAAATGAACAACTGATGAACAATATAAATTTCGTAGCTGTATTTATCAGAGAAACTTGCAATCTTCAGTTGTGGTACTTTGTATAATATCACCAACAATAATGTCGTTATAAACAAGCCCCCCAACCATGTGAAAATAATCATGGAAATGTGACCATATACCAATCATCTCCACATTCTTGAAATATTTCAAATAGGCATATACTGATTTCAATACAAATGCAACAACACCAGACAAAATCATTGTGTTGTAGATAACTTTATCTCCATAATCCCGGTATGTTACTGAAAGGACATATCCGACTATATAGCACAAAATGTGCCCCGGGCGAAAATAGGATTGTAGATAGATACCTGTAAAAGTAAACACTACTGCTAAGAAAATAAGCTTTTTGAGATTTGACAAGAACTTTCTTTCGGCATTGCGTCTAAATATCCAATCAAGATATGGAGTCAAAAGATAGCAGATTAATATATTGCCCACAAACCAAATATGTCCTATGCCTTTTAAGGTTCCTACACAAAATATCGAACCCGCAATTTCTTTTATAGACAAAGTTTTGGGACTAAATATCAGGTATAGTATTACTGTAATGAAAATAAATAGATAATAAGACGGTAATATTTTGACAAATTGTTTTCTTATCCATTCAATAGGTTCGTCTATACGCTTATTGCCGTATAAGAATCCGCTTAACACACAGAATATTTGAACACCAAGTTTAACCACCAAGCAAGCTCATTACCATAGTATTGACAAATATGGCATGAGATGATTAGTAACATCGCCACCAAGCGAATACAACTTATGGATGGGCTACGCCTCTCCCCACCCTATTAATATATTCATTATCAGCGTATTATATATTTAGTCATTTTATAAAAGGCAACGGATTCGATCCGCAGCATCGCGCCATTCAGCTGCTTATTGGTTAATTAGATAATTTCTTCTTCGCCACGGAAATGAACATTAAGTTCATGGAGAGGTGCTAGGAGGACACCAAGTGAAGTACCTTGCGTCATCTTGGTGAAGGCATTAACATCCTTAGGGAAACACTTGCCACCATAGCCGAACTTACCATCTGGCCCAGGAACGTAAGTGTGGGTATCATTGATGTAACCCGAAAGAAGACAACCTGTGTGGACAGTACGCCAATCGGCTCCCATCTTCTCGCAGTACTCGCGGCAAGCATTGAAGTAAGTAACTTTGTATGCACCAAAGACATTGTGCATATACTTGGTAAGTTCTGCCTCAAGCGGACTCATGACAGTGAATTTCTTGCCAACAAAGATTTTAGTGAGTAGTTCAACAGCTCCGGTAAATACCATAGTTTGTTTCTTGAAATCCTCTATATGAGTGCGTTCAGTAAGGAATTCAGGCATGTAATGTACACGGTGACCAGTCTCCTTAGAGAGCAACTCACTGGTACCAGGAAGAATAGTGGTGCGCACGAATATAGGTACATCCGGGAGCTTAGAGATAAGCTCTTTCATGAGGGTGAGATCCTGTGTGCCATCGTCCTCCGTACGAACATGAATTTGCAGAAACGCAATATCAATATTTGAGAGGTCATCGTTATACCCCTTAGCTGGGTCAGTGATGAACAATTTACACTCTGAATTATTATGCTCCAACCAATCCTTCAGGGCTCCTCCTACGAAGCCACATCCGATAATTCCAACATTGATCATTGTTATATAGAATTTTACTTGTTACTCTCAATTTAAATGTAATGTTTTCTTAATAAGTTCGGTTATTTCACCTCATATCTATTCGTTTCTTTCTCCGCAAGCACATCGGCAATTCGACGGCAAGCCTGTCCGTCTCCATAAGGGTTAACGGCCTTGGACATCTGCTCGTAGGCTATGGCATCATCAAGGAGATTGCTGACTTCAGTCATAATCTTGTTGTAATCGGTGCCCACAAGATGAACAGTACCCGAGGCGAGAGCTTCAGGACGCTCAGTGGTGTCGCGCATCACAAGGACAGGCTTGCCAAGGCCGGGAGCTTCTTCCTGAATACCACCTGAATCAGTAAGAAGGATAGTGGCCTTCGACATGAGGTGGACAAACTCGAGGTACTGAAGAGGCTCGATGAAGAAGAAGTTAGGACGGGTGAGGTCTTCGCCCAAGACTTCGTGAATTGGCTTGCGCACGTTAGGATTAAGGTGCATTGGATAAACGAAATCTACCTCTGGATACTTCTCAGAGAGGTCCTTCATAGCAGTAACCATTCGGATAAAGCCGTTGCCAAAGTTCTCGCGACGGTGGCCTGTGATAAGGACTAGTTTCTTGTCGTTGTTGAGACGAGTTACGTCATAACCTGCAGCTGAAAGCGCCTTGTTCTGTTCTTCAGCAAGGGCGGCATCGGTCTTGAGCCTATCAACGACCATATAGAGAGCATCGATGACGGTATTGCCGGTAACATAGATGTTACCATGAGCTTTCTCTTCAAGGAGGTTCTTCTCACTGAGTGGGGTTGGCGAGAAATTGTAAGTGGCGATGCGTCCGGTAATCTGGCGATTCATTTCCTCTGGCCATGGACTATAAATGTTATGGGTGCGGAGACCTGCCTCTACATGAGCCACAGGTATCTGTGCGTAAAAGGCGGCAAGAGCTCCTGCTGTGGAGGTAGTGGTATCGCCATGTACAAGGACAACATCAGGACGACACTCCTTGAAGATGTTGCGAAGACCTATAAGAACACGTGCAGTCACATCGGTAAGATCCTGTCCTTGCTTCATTATGTTAAGATCGTAATCGGGACGGACATCGAAAATCCGAAGCACCTGATCGAGCATTTCGCGATGCTGCCCCGTGACGCATACAATAGTTTCAAACTCTTCAGATCGCTTCTGAAACTCTTTGACCAACGGGCACATCTTGATAGCCTCTGGGCGGGTTCCGAAGATTAACATTACTTTCTTCTTTGCCATAATTACTCAATAATTTTATTCTTTGCTCTCTCTAGACGTATCGAATGGAATGTCAGTATCTTTTGAGCACTTCTTGTATTGGAGATAAGTACTCAATTTAGGGCATACCCCCTTTGAAAGGACACATGACTATGCCCTAAATTGAGTTTTGTTAATAAATTAGTTTGAATTTAACATTGACCTGTAGCCAAAGTAATTTTGTCAGGAAGCATGTTAACATAATCCCTGTACCAGTCAAAATATTTTTGAAAAAACTTCTGATAAAGTTCCAAATAGAACAGCCATGAAGCTTCACTGTTCCAATCACACTGTGATAAGTTGCCACCATTTCTGCTCCGATATCACTACCGTAATGAAGCGAATTGCTCCGTTGGGGAGTCAGCTTTCGAATTCGTTCTATACACAAGCCCCCCAAAAAAGAAGACAATAATCTCTCTTGTAAAATTTATACAGCCACATTTTTTTTATTATTTGATACAGCAATTGTTACTAAAGTAAGTACAATAGTTACCAGTACAAGAAAGTCACTTATTGTCACAAATAAAGTAAGTTTATCACTCCACCTTCTCAAACGGAAAAGCCTGA
>ULMV01038441.1_pt1 | contig 15328 bp, 9 predicted proteins | sample 1951751 | NCBI WGS metagenome assembly ULMV01 (sample SAMEA4835560, study PRJEB28245) | human gut metagenome | biome: gut microbiome; material: fecal sample | place: Denmark | collected 2008 | reverse complement strand
AATTACCTGTATTACCATGTTGGCGACGAAGATGCAGGTACACATATCTTTACAGAAAACTATGAAGATCACATAGATACACAGATTATTGGTGGACCAAACGGCGTGACACCGGATGGAGAAGCATCCACCGAGGAATCGACAACCGAAGAATCACAATAGGAATAAATAATGTATTAGGAGGGACGTTATGAGAACTTTTAATTTTAGGGCGCGAAACATCGGCGAAGAAAAATATCTGTCATACACAATGGGCGAGGATTGTGAGTTAGATGAGGATGTTTTGGATTACTGTCAGGACAATGCGCCGGAAGAACTGATAGAGATTATCTATGAAGAAGATGACGATTATGATTATCTGACCTACCAGATTACGGGCAAGACATCTCTGGAGGAGTACATTGCGCAGGAGCATGATTGCGAGAGCGTACTGCTCATCCTGCGGAATGTCGCACAGGAGATGATTTCCTTGAAGGAGCAGGCGATTCCACTTTCGTATGTATTGCTGAATCGTGGATTTATCTACGTGGATGCTGAGAAGAAGACAGTACAGTTCCTGTGCCTGCCAATCGAAAGCAAGGGCGCACTTTCTGTAGAATTCAAGAGCTTTGTACGCCAGCTGCTTGCGAACATGAAATACGATGTGGAAGAGGATCTGAATTATGTTGGTAAGCTCCTCACGTATATCAATGGAGATAACTTCAATCTGCGTGGCTTGATCGGACTTGCAGAGGCGTTGATGGAAGAGGAAGGAATCAGCTTCGAGGAGGCTGGAGCCATTGATGCAGACGGTGTAGAAGTTGTAAGTGCAGAGGAAGAAGCACCGGCAGAAAATATCAGCGACATCATGAATAGCCTGCAGGAAGAGGATGATACACCACTTCCGGAGATCGGCGACGATGAAGAAGACGAAGAGGAAGAAGCAGAGGAGCCTGCAAAGGAAGAGGAAGAACTGGAAAGTATCCTTCCAGCTGGCATGCAGGTAAAGGAAGAAGAAACACCGGTAGAGGAGAAGGTGGCAGAACCGACAGAGGCTGTCGAGGAGACACCAGCACCTGTCGAGGAAGCACCGGCACCAAAGCCAGTGATGGAAAAGCAGGAAGCACCAAAGCCGGAACCAGTAGCAGAAAAACCAGAGGTTTCCCCAGCTGCAGAGCAGATCCTGTCACAGGTGAAGCCAGAGGGGGCAACAAATGGTGGCGAGAAGCTGCAGTTAAAGACAAACAAGAAGGAATCCGATATCAACCTGATCAAGGATCGGATCAAGGAGCTGGTTGGAGAAGTTCCATCTGCAAAGCCGACAGCACAGCCAACCAAGAATATCCAGACATTGGAAGATCTGGATCATTTCTTAGACAAGCCACCTGTGGTTAAGCGGAATGTGGTAAAGGTAAACCGTGCGGCAATCATCCAGCAGACAGAGGCTGAGATGGAGGCAGCTGAGGCAGAAGCAGCAGCTGAGACAGCAGAGTCTGCTGAACCGGAAACAACCGTACAAAACGAAGAACCGACAAGCGGACAGACAGAAAACATCAAGGTGCCTGTGATCGAGGATATCTACGATGACATGAACATTGAGAAGAAAAAGGACGATGAAAAGGACAAGAAGCCAAAGAGTACATCTATTTTGAATAAATCTGTAACAGAGCTTGTAAAAGATGCCGTTGGTGCTGTGAGTGCAGCGACTGCAGCAACCAATTCGCCGAAAGCATTGCCATATCTGATCCGTGTAAGTACAGAAGAACGTATCATGCTGAACAAGGCGATCTTCAAGATCGGAAAGGCAACCAGAGGTGTGGACTATACCGTTGGCGGAAATGGAGCGATCAGCCGTCAGCATGCATTTATCATTCAAAAAGATGGGGTATGTTATATCAAAGATAACAAGTCTACGAATCATACATATGTGAATGGAAAGCGTGTAGAGGATGGGGTAGAAGAAATTCTGACACATGATTCTCTCGTAAGACTTGCAGATGAAGAGTTTACATTTAAGATTCGCTAATTAGGATGATTATATCATGAGGAGGTAGCAAATGAAGGGGTTAGAGTTGAATGTAACAAAACAAAACGGAATGACATTGGTGGAGTATCAGCTTGGAGTAGCAGATGTCTATGACGACAGAGTGTCAGACAAGGTTGCACAGCTCGGAAATATTATTCCGTTCCAGTACAAGGACGAGGATGGAAAGAGAAGTATTGTCTCTTATGTGCATCATGACACTTCTCTGGAAGTGATGCTGCGTCAGACATTGAAGAAGGCAGATGTACTTGCAATCCTGAAGGGACTGTTGTGTGCATTTGAGATTGGTGCAGCAGGTGTGCAGATCTGTTATCTGGTACGCGATCTGAATTATATCTATGTAGATCCTGAGAGCAAGGCAGTAAAGTGCATTATGGTTCCTGTAAAGCAGGATCCGTTGGGACAGTCTGATATCCCGGATTTCTTCCGAAATATTGTGTCACATATGCGCTTTGATGAAGCAGACAAGGATGATTATGTAGCAAGAATCCTGACCTTGATCAATACGGATCATTATTCCAATATGAAATTAAAGGGGCTTGTAGATGCGGAGATGGAGAAACTTGGTCTCTTCTATACAAGAGACGAGGGACTTAAGAAGGAAGCGGATACAACCGCAGCTCCGGAAGTACAGAACCAGAATGTAAAAGTAAATCGTGTCGGCGTGATGAACAACATGCGTCCACAGGGTATGCCAGCGATGGGACAGCCGGTACCACCGATGAACGGACAGCCAATGGGGCAGCCAGTACCACCGATGGGCGGACAGCCAATGATGGGACAGCCGGTACCACCGATGAACGGACAGCCAATGGGGCAGCCAGTACCACCGATGGGCGGACAGCCAATGATGGGACAGCCGGTACCACCGATGAACGGACAGCCAATGATGGGACAGTCGGTACCACCGATGGGCGGACAGCCAATACCACCGATGGGGCAGATGCCGAAGCCAGAAATGCCAAAACCACAGGCACCAGCACCGGAGGCACCAAAGCCAGAGATGCCGAAACCGGAAATGCCAAAGCCACAGATGCCACCAATGGGACAGCGCCCAGCGATGGGAGGACAGCCGATGATGGGGCAGCCAGTACCACCGATGGGTGGACAGCGTCCTCCGATGGGACAACCAATGATGGGGCAGCCGATGATGGGACAGATGCCAAGACCACAGGCGCCACAGATGCAGAACGGCAACCTGATGGGACAACTTGGCGGTGCACGCCCGATTCCACACTTTGTGCGTAAATCAACTGGTGAGATCATCAATATTACAAAACCAGAATTTATCATCGGTAAGTCAAAGACGAAAGCCGATTATGCAATAGAGAACAACAGCGCAATCAGCCGGGAGCATTGTATTGTAATCCAGCGCGATGGCGTGAACTATATTAAGGATAACAATTCTACAAACCATACCTATGTAAACGGGGTAGAGTTGCAGCCGGGTAAGGAAGTGCTTCTGAAGCATAAGACAGAAGTTCGATTGGGAGATGAGGAATTCACATTCCTTCTGAGAAAAGGAGAGTAATATGGAGTACATTGCAACATATCACACCGATGTAGGTACAAGAAAAGAAACGAATCAGGACTCTCTTGCAATCAAGGTTGTGAACACAAAAGAGGGAAATGTTGCATTTGCAATCGTGTGTGATGGCATGGGAGGACTCGCAAAAGGCGAGGTTGCCAGCAAAGAGGTAATCGAAGCATTTTGTACATGGTTTGATGACACACTGGTGGATGAAATCCAAAATGGAACATTCACAGAGCAGAATCTTGTAAAACAGTGGGATGATATTATCCAGACTCAGAATCGCCGGCTGGGCGCATATGGAGAGGAAAATCATTTGCAGCTTGGTACGACGGTATCTGCAATCCTGTTGTACAAGGATCAGTATTATATTGTGCATGTGGGCGACAGCCGCGTGTATGAGCTTACAAAGACAGCGAAGCAACTGACAAACGACCAGACATTTATCGCAAGAGAACTGGCAGCGGGACGTATGACACCGGAACAGGCAAAAATCGATCCGAGACGAAGCGTACTGTTGCAGTGTGTCGGCGCATCGCCGGTTGTTGAGCCGGAATTTACAAAGGGAACTGCAACAAGAAATGCAGTTTATATGCTCTGCTCAGACGGATTCCGTCATGTGATCACACCGGAGGAAATCATCGAGAAGATCGGACCGGGTGAGGCGACGGACGAGGAAAAGATGAAATATGGAGCAATATATCTGACAGAGTTAGTAAAGAACCGTGGGGAACGTGATAATATCACAGTAGCAATGGTTCGCACGATTTGATTTAGAGAGGGTTTGCCATGACGAAGGAAGGAACCGTACTAGACGGAAAATATGAAATTTTGGCAGAAGTTGGTCGAGGTGGTATGTCCATCGTGTACCTTGCCCGTGATAAGCGTTTGAATAAGCAGTGGGCGGTCAAGGAGATCAAGAATGATGGAAAGAAATCCGCAAAGACGTTGCTTAAGGGATTGGAACGAGAAGCGAATATTCTGAAGAACGTAGATCATCCGGTGTTGCCGCGAATCGTAGATATCATCAATCAGGATGGAACAATCTACGTTGTTATGGATTATATCGAGGGTGATACGATTCAGGATCGATTGAAGAAGGAAGGCGCGCAGCCACAGGAGTTGGTGGTAGAGTGGGGCTTGCAGCTTGCAAGTGCATTGAATTACCTGCACAACATGAATCCACCGGTTATCTACCGGGATATGAAACCTTCGAATGTCATGATCAAACCGGAGGGCGGCGTAAAGCTGATCGACTTCGGTACAGCAAAAGAGTACGAGATAGAGAACAATGCAGATACAACCGCACTTGGTACGAGAGGCTATGCAGCACCGGAACAGTTCGGTGATTCCAAGGGACGTGGTATCTACAATACAGATGCAAGAACAGATATCTATAATCTGGGTGCAACCCTGTACCATATCGTAACAGGAAAGAACCCATGTGAGCCACCGTATGAGATCAAGCCGATCCGCGAGTGGAATCCGATGTTGTCCTCTGGATTGGAGAAGATCATCTTAAAATGTACACAGGCAGATCCGAACGACCGTTATCAGAACTGTACGGAGCTGATGTATGCATTGGAGCATTACGATGAGCTTGACGACAGCTACCGGAAGAAGAACAAGAAGAAGCTTGGGCTTTTTGCAGCAACCGTGGCATTGGCAGTTGTATCCGGTATCACAGCCGGAATCGGATATTCCGGTATGCAGCGGATCAAGCTGAACAACTACAACCAGTATATCGAAAATGGTATGAACTACTGCCGGGAAGAGAATTACGAAGCCGGAACGGCAGAATTCAAGAAAGCAATCGAACTGGACGGCTCGGAGGAAAAAGCTTACGAACAGTACATACAGGCATACATTGATGCTACGAACAAGGCGGAGGAAGCCGGAACGGAATCTACGCTGAATCTGGATGATGCGTTGACGTTGGTTTCCAATCGAATCAGCAGTAAACATGGTGGTGTTGAGAAAAACAGCGCAGTGCTTTACAAGCTGGCACTTACTTATTTTGAGGAAGAGCGTTCTTACAGTCAGGCAGCCAAATATTTCGGCATGATTGACGAGAAGGACGAGGAATATGGAAAGCTTGCAGGCTTTTACAAATCCATTTCCGAGCTGCGATCTGACAGTACGTCGGATGCATCAGAGCTGATGCAGGCGGTAAATGATTTCGCAACCTACAACGAGAACAACTTTACGAACCAGGAAGCAACCAAGTTCGTAAACTATCGTATTATCGGCGAGATTTACAGTACAAACGTCAGCAAGGATGCGGAGACAAGCATCGCAGAACAGGCAAGTACGGTGATGGAACAGGCGGTTGCAGATCTGGACGAGTACACAGGCAATGATCTGGACGAAGAAGCAGTTATGGATATGAATTATCGTTACGACGATAACCTGATCATGATCTATGAGCAGCTTGCCAAGGAAAATGCAGATAATGAAACAGTTGCCAATGGATATTATTCGATGGCAATCAGTTATTGTGAAGACTATATTGGAATCCTGAAGATGAAGGTAGACAGCGATCCGGGCATTTCGCTGGGTGGTTCCTCTGTCAACGCGTATAACCAGTCTTATTACAATAAGATGATGACGGAAGCACGTTGTTATGACGCACAGGGCAAGACAGATGATGCACTCAAGATATACGAAGCCGCAGAAAAGGTATTCGGTACAAAGAACGAGTGGAGCGACAACGTATATGCAGAGCATCTGGATTATCTGTATCGTCTGTGTGAGGCACAGGAGCAGGATCCGAAGCTTTGGACGACGAAGATTCCAGATCTGACAAAGAAGCTGATTCAGGTATTTGATGATGGTGGTAACGTGCTTGGCATCGACAGCAACAAAACATGGTACAAACGAAAAGATACGTTGCAGATGTTGAAGGACGGAAGCTATGATATCAGCGAAGAAGAAGCGACGCAGGCACCGGATGCAAATTCCGATGATTCGCAGTCAGCAGAGATGGGAGAGTGATCAGCATGCAAAACGTATATGAGATATGTTTCTATGGCGGCTTGGTACTGGCGATTCTCCTTCTGATTGCGGCGATCGTGTTATTCATTGTATTGAAGATACCGAAGGTAATTGGAGAATTGACCGGAAGTGCTGCGAAAAAGGCAATGAAAGAAATGCAGGATGGTACAGCGAGTCCGGGCAGCGTAGCGAAGAAAGAACAGGAAAAATACTACAACATGGGAAGTGGAAAGATCACTGCGAAAGAAGCGGTTTCTACGCGGGAGGATCGTAAGGCTAATGGTAACGATTCCACCGAACTGTTGGAGAAATCAAAGAAGAAAGAAAAGAAGTTTGAAGAGACCGACATCCTTCGTCCGGGCATCAATGATTATGATACACCGGATGATGGCGAGACAGAAGTACTCGGTTCAGGTGCGGATGATGAGGCAACAGATGTGCTTCGTGATACATCGGCAGGAGATGACGGAGCAACGGATGTACTTCGGAATGACGAAGGAGATGACGGAGCAACGGATGTACTTCGAAATGACGAAGGCGATGACGGGGCAACGGATGTACTTCGGAATGACGAAGGAGATGACGGAGCAACCGATGTACTTCGGGGAGACGATGCAGACGATGAGGATGCAACCGACGTTCTGCGGATGGACGATGATGACAGTGATGCAACCGATGTATTGCGTGCCGACGATGACGACAGTGATGCAACTGATGTTTTACGTGCAGATGATGACGAGGAAGGTACAAGCGTGCTGACAACCGGAACATTAGCGAAGAAGGTAAAAGTAATTTACAATATAGTAGTTGTTCATTCAGATGAAAGTATAGAGTCGGGTAGGTGAGAAAAAGGATGAAAAGAAAAGAAACAAAATCAAACAATTCAAAACACCCGGTAAAGAAGCTCATAGCATTATGGGTTGTCTTTGCTCTGCTGATTGTACCATTTGCAAACCATGTCGGTGATAAGAATGGCGCGAAAGCAGAAGGGGGGAGTGCAACTGGAGGTGTAAAGGTTGTCACAGATTCGTCCGTAGGTGTAACCGTGGATGTATCTGAGAAGATACGAATCAACAAAGATGATACAGGCGCTATTGTGACGGGAACCTCAAAAAAAACAGTATATCTGTTAGAGGGTGTACAGAGTGTAACGAAATTAAAATTGCCAGAACTTAAAAGCAATGCTACAGATTTGGCTTTGCTTGGAGCTGCTTTTTATGGAGCAGATAAGTCTGTTGATTTAGAAGTTACTTCTTCGTTGTTTCCGTTGGGAAACAATGGTGAGACAGATTTACAGGCGAATGCAGTGAAAGAAAATGGAAAGATTGGAATCTATGCAAGAGCGAAAGATACGGATTCTTGGAAATTGCAATGTGTAGTGAATGTTGTATGTTTGGATACGGTATTTACAGGTATTGCGGGACTGTATGGTGATAACGCGCACACAGATAAGCTGACAGCGGATCGATATGTAAATGAAGCATATATAGGAGTATGGGTGGATCCCATTGATATACCACCTAACACAAGCTTAAAATATTATGTAAAAACAGACAATCCTGCAACGTCAGAGGAATTAGTAAATGTAGCAAGTTATACTTGGAATTCATGGGATTTTAAAATTTCAGCAGATGCAGAGAATAACGGAAAACAAGTTTACGCATACGCGGCATTGATTGATAATGCATCATCACAGGTTCTCGAATACATAGACGCTGGCACGACTCATATAAGTAATGATGCACAGGCACCAACGATTTCGAAGGTTACAGAAGAGCAGTCAGAAGATGGGAATGTATACGTTGCATTTGATACAGGACATACAGATGACAACGGCGTATATTATGGAAACAAAAATTATTATCGGTTCACCGTAAAGGTAGAGGATGTAGCAGCAGAAAATCAGGATGCATCTGGAGTAAAAAATGTTACTGCATATTTGAATGGCGATACTTCAAAACCATTTTTAGCCAGCAAGAATGCGATAACGGGTAATTATGAGATCACAATTCAGAAAACAGATTTAGCAGAAGGCGATAACACAATTACAGTGACAGCCGAAGATAATAAGGGAAATAAGTCAGAAACATTCACATATCCGGTAAAACTTCATCAGGTTACGGACTCTACAGAGATTAAGAGTGTTAAATTCTTAGGTGAGGATGGAGATCTTCTTATAAGTGATGCAATCATCCGTGAGCCAAAGACGATTGAAATTACACTGGAATCTACCAAAAATGTAGGCAAGGTAGAGGTAAAAAGTGGAGATGATGTTTCTTTTGCAGATGTAGCTCCAGTTACAAATGCAGAGAGTGTGAAACGTGTATATTCTGTTACAGCGAAGATTCAGATCCCAACAGATGCAAATATTGCATCTACAAACTTTTCTGGATTGAAGATTGCTGTATATGAAAAAGACACAAATACAATACTGTTAGATAATAAATCTATAAAAGATATCATGTACGATGCAACTGCTCCAGAAGTAAAAAATCCGGTTATCCAGAAGAAAAAGAATGGAAGCAGTACATGGGAAGATGTAGCCGATGGCAGTTTAGAAACAGCGATTGTTACAGAACTGGATACAGAGTATAGATATATGGTAGAAGTAACCGATGATTTGAGCGGTGTTGCGAAAGTAAGCTCAGACAAAGGAGACTTCACATTTGAATCGGGTAATAAGTATGTATTCAATATTCCATCGGGTGAGCTAAATGTGACTCTTCCATATTCGGTCGCAGTTTCAGCAATAGATAACGCGGGCAATCCATCAACGACTTTGACACTTCGTGGAGTTACAAAGATTGATGATACCCTGCGCGTAGATAACTGTGTGATTATAGATGCAGCTGGAAACGATGTAACAAGCGATGTTTTGGCAGGAAAGAATACCAATAAAAAATATCAGCTGCAAGTGACTGCAAGCTCTGCTTACGTTGTGAAGAAATTTGAACTGATTGCAGGTGGTACGAATGACCAGGTAAAGGATGTTGCTGACTCTGATAATGACAAAAATCCAGACAGTCATCGTTACAGCACAACGGTGAAATTTGAATTGCCTGCTAAGACGAATATAAATGCACAGCTGGATAGTATGTATCTGAATGTGATAGATGGAAATGCACAGAAGATTCGTTACCCACAGGATGCATCTAAAACGCTTGGTACAATTTTATATGACCGTACGAATCCAACCGTATCGATCAATGAGGCAAACGATAGCACATGGTATAAGGAATATACAATCAACTATACGATTACTTCTGGTGATAATGGCGTGGAATCTCCACTTGCAAATGCCGGTTATTCTCTGGCAGGAAGCAAGGCAAATGTAACAGACAAGGAAATCGCATTGAATGGAACACAGACTTCTGTGAATGGAAAGATTGCGATTCCAGAGTCAGCAGGAATTACAGGTACATCTCTTGTGTTTAATGCACAGGATGCAAGTGAGAACCTGCTTCCAAACAATCTGTATAAGATCAAGGTCGATAAGACAAATCCTAAGGCGGAATTGACAGTCAATGGAAAGACAAACATTACACAGCCATTGGATGGCGAGGTACTGATCAAGACAACGGTATCGGATAACCTGACAATCAATCAGGCGACGATCACAGTGAAGGGACCAGACATCGATGTGACAACAAATCTGAGTGGAGCAAAGGAACTGGTAAATGTCAGCCAGGAAAACAGCTTCACATTGAATAACCTGATCGGCAAGAAAGCCGCAGATGGTGACTACACCGTGACAGTCAATGTGTCAGACAAGGCAGGAAACATTGATTCCAAGACGATGAAGTTCCGCGTGGATAATACAATCCCGGTTGTCACAGCAAAGATTTCCGCTGGTACAACTGCTGGCAAGCAGCCGGGCAAGAACTTCGATGGAACCATTTGCGATTACTTCTATCGTTCCAATGTAACGGTAGAGCTTACTTATGAGGATGAGAATATCTCAGCTTCCGGCGTAAGAGTAACAGATAATAACAACGTGGTAAATGTAACATGGCAGCGAATCGGTACATCTAACAAGTACCGGGCAAGCTATGTTTCAACCGGTATTGGTGCACGTGTAATCAAGATCAATGCACAGGATGATGCAGGCAACAATGCTGCTGAAAAGCAGGTTGTATTTATCAAGGATACAGAGGCACCGAATATTGCTGCAGTAATCAATGGAGGTATGGTTTACTCTGAGAATATGGGCGTTGTTGATCTGACTTCCGATGCAACGGTTGCTTTCTCTGTAAGCGATGCAAACGAAGACGTACATGATTTCAATTACCAGTTGATTAAGACAGTACCGGATCAGCTTCCGGTAACCGCGGATGTATTGAAGACAGACAACCGGGTATTTGGCTATACAGATGAGGCTGATTATCAGGTAAAGGTATATTCTGTGGACAAGGCAGGAAACCGAAGTGCAGAAAGAAATGTACAGTTCCGTGTTGATAAGACAGCACCAGAACTGCAGATTACAGGAACTGCTTCCGGTTCGACACTGAACGCAGGAACAACCCTGACATTTAGTATGACAGAGGCATTCTGGTGGGATGCATCTGGTACGATCACGATCACAAGAAAAGCAAACGACAGTGTGGCAGAAGCCGCTTACAAGACCATCGACTTCAAGCCAACTGCACGTGTGACAACGATGACAGAGACACTTAGTGAGACAGGTGAGTATCAGGTAACATTTACCGGTAAAGACCGTGCTGGACATACCGCAGAGGCAACCAGCTATACGGTAAGAATTGATACAGGCAAGCCAATCATTACGCTGAGTGGCGTGTCAAATAACGACAAGACAACAAAGCAGGTAGAGTTCCAGGCACAGATCGAGGAGGACTTCTATCTGACAAAGTCTGTAACGATTCAGGCAACAAGAACATATCTTGATCCAACATCTTATAAGGAAAAAACAGAGGATCTGCAGATTACCGGATATAATCCGACAGCAGCAACGACGCTGATCCGAAACACATTTACAGAGGATGGTATTTATAAGATTCAGATAAACTGTAAGGATGCCGCAGGTAATGAGGATACACAGGAGGTTTCCTTCACGATTGATAAGACAAAACCAGTGATTGATCCAAAGGTCATGAGCGCATATGAAGGAACTCTGACATCCTTTGCATGGGATTACGATCTGAACGACATTATCTATGACCTGACTGTCTGCGATGCACATATGTACTTGAATGGTAGCGAGTATGACGGAACATCCGAAGTCGAGGACGGCGCATATGAGATGAAGATTACAGCCGAAGATGAACTTGGAAATGCAACTGAGAAAACAGTAAACTTCAATCTGGATACAAAGGCACCAACCTTTATTGTAACGGGTGTAGAAGATGGAGAGATCAAGAACGAGCAGTACGACATCAACGTATCCCTTCAGTTGGATGAGGATACTCTGGATGAGGTAACGCTCAATGGTTCTCCAGTTGAGATCAAGGACAATGCTGCAGCGATTACAGTTACGGAAAAGGGCGACTATAAGCTTACAATGAAGGCACATGATGATGCCGGAAATGAAGCAGAACAGACGATCAGCTTTACATATGGAGAGAAGAGTCATGTACTTCTGTATGTATTGATTGGTGTTGGCGTTCTTGCAGTGCTTGGCGGTGGAATTGCAATTATTCTGGCAGCAAAGAAGAAAAAGAATAATTAACCGGAGATAAAACCAGGTTACACAGGCAGGAGCATGGAAACATGCTCCTGTTTTGCTTGCAAACTACCGCTGGGCATATTATAATCAGAAAAGCGAAAACGGTAACAGGGAAAATTGGTAGGAGGTTGGCGCATGGTAGACGTTGCGATGCTGACAAAGCAAGGGGGAAGAGATCACAACGAGGATTACATACGGAAAGCAACATACGAAGAACAGCTCTGCCTGATCTTGTGTGATGGACTTGGCGGGCATGCCTGCGGGGAAATAGCATCGGAGCTGGTCGCAGAAAGCATAGCAAAGGGATTTGAAAAACAGGGCTACTATGCCGGATTTTTCAAGGATGCATTGGAACAGGCACAAAAAGAATTACTGGAAGAACAGGTGCGGCGGGAGCTGTGCAACTCCATGAAGACAACGGCAGTTGTGCTTGTAATCACACCGGACCTGATACAGTGGGCGCATATCGGGGACAGCCGGTTGTATCGGATTTACGAGAATGGAACAAAATATCAGAGAACGCGTGACCATAGCTTAGTACAGATTCTATGCGATACCGGAGAGATCAGGGAATCCGAGATCCGTACGCACGAGGATCGGAACAAGCTGCTGCGTGCGATGGGCGCACAGTGGGGGACGAAAACGTATGATATAAGTGCGGTTGTGGAGCGCGGAGAGACACAGGCGTTTGTGTTGATGACGGATGGTTTCTGGGAGTATGTCTATGAGGAAGAGATGCTTGCCACATACAAGGAAGCGTCCTCTGCACAGGCTTGGTTAGATGCAATGGGAAAATACGTGCTGAAGCGGGCAGACATGACAAAGACGGATAATTATTCTGCAATCGTTGTCTGCGTGGAGGAATAAAGAAGATGTTTCGGGCAGTTGTATTTGATATGGATGGTGTCATTACGGACACGGAAAAATTATACAGGAGATTTCAGTTAGAGGAAGGCAAGAAGCTGGGAATCCCGGATGATGTGATGGTCGTTGCCTGCGAGCGTATCGCGGGTGGCACGAAGTACACAAACAAGAAGAGCTTTGAAGATGTCGTCGGTATGGGAATTGATTATTTTGATTTTCGGGAAGCGGTCGTGAACAAGCTGGACGCGCATATCCGGGCACACGGTGTGGAACTAAAGCCGGGCGTCGCAGATACATTAAAATATCTGAAAGAAAAAGGTGTTAAGGTTGGACTTGCAACTTCTACGGTGCGTGAACGTGCCACGGGATATCTGAAGGCGCATCATATTGACCGGTATTTTGATGAGCTGGTGTTCGGAGATACGGTTGCACATGGTAAGCCTGCACCGGATATTTACCTGAAAGCGTGTGAGATGCTGGATGTAAGACCGGAGGAGGCAATCGCCGTGGAGGATTCCATCAACGGAATCGTATCGGCGGGGCGTGCCGGCATGTATCCGGTTATGGTGATCGATCTGATCGAGCCGAACGACACCACGAAACAATACGCTAAGAAAGTATATGAATTCGGACGCATCGACCGTCTGAAGGAGTTAATATAGTGTCGAACAAGACTACTATGTAGATGGAAGATGTATGTAGATATGATTCTAAGACAGACCGTTGAAGCACGCTGGCACTTAACGAACGTAGTGAGTTTAGTACCATTGTGTGCTGAACCGAGCGAGAGCGTGTCTGTGTAGAATCATATCTACATACATCTTTGGAATAAAATATATCTTGTTCGATACGAGAATAATATGGAGGACAGAAAAATGAGTAACATGAATTTGCTGGTTGTTATTTTGAAACATGAGGATCTGGTAAGCGAGATCTGTAAGGAACTGGTAGAAGAAGGAATTCATGGAGGTACGATCGTTGATGGTACCGGTATGGCGAGTGTTGTCGAGAAGATGGATGACCTTCCGATCTTTGGAATGCTTCGTTCCATCCTTGCGGATGATGACGATCATGAAGTGGTAAAGATGATGTTCTTTGTCGTAGATGATGAAGAAATGAAGAAGGCACGCAAGACGATCAACGATGTGATCGGACTGGACAAGCCGAACACCGGAATTATGTTTGCACTTCCGGTATCATTTGTGGAAGGCTTGGGTGCGTAATCATGGATTTGAATATATTAACGTATTTGGGAATCATGCTGCTGGCAGCATTGATTGCGGGTAAGATTGTCAAACAGATGCGACTCCCGAATGTGACAGGATATCTAGTAATCGGATTGCTGATTGGCCCGAACTGTTTGAAGATTTTGAGTGAAGAATTGATTGACAGTATGGACCTGGTGACAGAGCTGGCGCTCGGATGCATTGCTTTTTCGATTGGTGCGGAGTTTAAAACAACCTTTTTGAAGAAAGTAGGGAAAGCCCCGCTCGTGATAGGAATTACAGAAGGTGTGGGAGCAGTACTTGTTGTAGATACAATTCTGCTTCTGCTCGGATATAATGTCAGCTTTGCACTGGCGCTTGGCGCGATTGCATCTGCGACGGCGGCAGCATCTACGATGATGATCGTGAAGCAGTATAAAACAAAAGGCCCTGTGACAAGCACCCTGCTTCCGGTCGTGGCACTTGATGATGCGGTGGCATTGATTGCATATGGACTTTCGATGGCAGTAGCCAATGTGATCAGCTCAAGCGGAAGTGCACCGGTAAGCAAGCTTCTGATTGCCCCTTGTGTCGAGATATTCGGCGGTTTGTTATTCGGCGCGGTGCTTGGTGTCATCATGGCACTGCTGGTGAAGTTTTACACCGGTCGGGGCAACCGTCTTGCAATTACGATCATGATGATCTGTCTGTGCGTGGGCGTTTCTGATATGGTAGGATTTTCGTCATTGCTTGCATGCATGATGCTTAGTACGATCTTTGCGAATATTTCAAAGCAGAGCGACAAGATCTATGAGCCGCTGGACCGGATCACGCCACCGATTTACATGATGTTCTTCATCTTGTCCGGAGCATCGCTGGATGTCACGGTCATTGTATCTGTCGGAGTTGTTGGAGCGGTCTATGTCGTAGGTCGTATCATTGGTAAAGCGCTGGGGGCAGCGTTCGGGGCGAAGATCTCGAAGGCGCCGAAGGTTGTCCAGAAATGGCTTGGTCTGACGCTTGTGCCGCAG
>ULMV01026860.1_pt1 | contig 15338 bp, 9 predicted proteins | sample 1951751 | NCBI WGS metagenome assembly ULMV01 (sample SAMEA4835560, study PRJEB28245) | human gut metagenome | biome: gut microbiome; material: fecal sample | place: Denmark | collected 2008 | reverse complement strand
CCAGTGGGATTCCCTACGGCATCGGCTTCATCAAGAACAAGTACATCGGGCGCACATTCATCCAGCCGGGGCAGAAGCAGCGGCAGGACGCGGTGCGCATCAAGCTGAACGCCATTTCCGCCACCGTCAAGGGCAAGCGCGTCGTCATGGTGGATGATTCTATCGTGCGCGGCACAACCTGCGCGCGCATTGTCCGCCTTCTGCGCGAAGCGGGCGCGACGGAAGTGCATGTACGCCTGTCCGCCCCGCCGTTCACCGACCCCTGCTTCTTCGGCACGGACGTGGACAGCAAGGAGAACCTGATTGCCGCACACCATTCGGTGGAGGAAATCGGCAAAATCATCGGCGCGGACTCCATCGGCTTTTTGTCCCTGGAGGCGTGCGACAAGCTGGCGGCGGACAGCCACTGCGGATTCTGCAAGGGCTGCTTCTGCGGCAAATACCCGGTTGACCCGCCGCTGGTGACGGAGAAGAACAAATTCGACCAGCCCATTCACGGCGGCAAGGTGCAGGACGACGACTAACGCGACGAATGCGACAAAGGAGCAGACAACCATGATGAAGAGCGAGAGCGAAAGCTACAAGGCAGCGGGTGTTGACATTACCGCCGGTTACGCGTCGGTGGAACTGATGAAGAAGCATGTCGCGCGGACAATGACGGCGGGCTGCGTCGAGGGCATCGGCGGCTTCGGCGGCCTGTTTGCGCTGGACGCGGCGGGCATGGAAGAGCCGGTACTCGTTTCCGGCACGGATGGCGTCGGCACGAAGCTGAAAATCGCCATGCTGCTGGACAAGCATGATACCATCGGCATTGACTGCGTGGCGATGTGCGTCAACGACGTCATTTGCTGCGGCGCGAAGCCGTTGTTCTTCCTTGATTATATCGCCTGCGGCAAGAATGTGCCGGAGAAAATCGCGTCCATCGTCGCGGGCGTGGCGGAAGGCTGCGTGCAGGCGGAATCCGCGCTCATCGGCGGTGAAACGGCGGAGCATCCCGGCATGATGCCGGAGGATGATTACGACCTCGCGGGCTTCTCCGTCGGCATTGTGGACAAGAAGCGCATCATCAACCGCGAAACGGTTCGTCCGGGCGACGTGATGCTGGCGCTGCCCTCCACGGGTGTGCATTCTAACGGCTTCTCGCTCGTGCGCAAGGTGTTCGATATTGGCAACGGCGGCGAAAACCGCAATGATCCGGAGCTGGATAAGTCCCTCTGGGAAACGCTGCTCACCCCCACGAAGATCTACGTCAAGCCCGTGCTGGCGCTGCTGAAGGAAATCCAGCCCAAGGCAATCAGCCACATCACCGGCGGCGGCTTCTATGAGAACATTCCGCGCTCCCTGCCCGAAGGCTGCTGCGCGAAAATCAAGAAGAGCGACGTGCGCGTGCTGCCGATTTTTGACCTCATTGCCCGCGAAGGCAGCGTCCCGGAGCGCGACATGTTCAACACCTTCAACATGGGCGTGGGCATGACGATTACCGTCGCCCGCGAGGACGCTCAAAAGGCGCTTGACATCCTGCACCAGAACGGCGAACCCGGCGCGTATGTGCTGGGCGAAATCGTGGCGGGGGAAAAGGGCGTGGAACTGTGGTAAGAGCAGCTGTCCTCGTTTCCGGCGGCGGCACGAACCTGCAAGCCATCATCGACGCGAAACGGGCGGGCAAAATCCCGTCCGCGGAACTGGCACTCGTCGTGGCGTCAAACGCATCCGCCTATGCGCTCACCCGCGCGGAAAATGCCGGAATCGCCCACACCGTCCTGCGCAAGGAGAAAGGCGAAGCACCTGCTGATTACGGCGAGCGTCTGCTGACCCTGCTGCGTGAAAACGCGATTGATGTCGTTGTGCTGGCGGGCTTCCTGACGATTCTGCCGGAGAACGTCATCCATGCGTATGACCACCGGATTTTGAACATCCATCCGAGCCTGATTCCGTCCTTCTGCGGCGACGGCTTCTATGGACTGCATGTGCACGAAGCGGCACTTAAACGCGGCGTGAAGGTCACGGGCGCGACAGTGCATTTTGTCAACGAAATTACCGACGGCGGCGATATTATCGCGCAGAAAGCCGTTGAAGTGCTGCCGGGCGACACGCCGGAAACCTTGCAGCGGCGCGTGATGGAGCAGGCGGAGTGGATTCTGCTGCCGCAGGCGCTGGAGCAGGTGGCAGGCGAAATCGCAAAAAAGCGGGAGGAAAAGCAATGAAGAAGCAGGAATTGAACGACGTGCTGAGCAATAACACCTATCCGGGGCGCGGCATCTGCCTCGGCGTGGACGAAAGCGGCGAATATGCCGTGATTGTCTACTTTATCATGGGCCGCAGCGTCAACAGCCGCAACCGCATTTTTGAGGAGACGGACGACGGCATCATCACCAAGGCGCACGACGAAAGCCTGATGACCGACCCGCATCTGATTATCTACGCGCCTGTCCGTGCGCTGCCGGGCGGCGAATACACCATCGTCACCAACGGCGACCAGACCGACACGGTCTACGACTTCATGCAGAATGGGCAGACGTTCGAGGACGCGCTGCGTACCCGCACGTTCGAGGACGACCGCCCGAACTGGACGCCCCGCATCAGCGGCTTGGTGCGCGTCGCGGACGGCAAAGCATCCTACAAGCTGTCCATCATCAAGTCCGACGACGGCGACGAAAGCAGCGTCCTGCGCTATTTCTATGAGTACGCGCAGCCCAAGGCGGGCGAGGGACATTTCATCCACACCTACCAGTGCGACGGCAATCCGATTCCGTCCTTCGCGGGCGAACCGGAGAAGGTGTCGCTGCACGGCGACATTGAGCAGCTGGCGCTGGATACATGGATGAATCTGAATGAGGACAACAAGGTGTCGCTGTACGTTTCCTATATCAGCTTGGCGGACGGCAGCAGCGATACCATCATCATCAACAAGCATGATCAGGAGGAAGAGGCATGAAAGAGCTGGAATTGAAGTACGGCTGCAACCCGAATCAGAAGCCGTCGCGGATTTATATGGAGCAGGGCGAACTGCCCCTGACCGTGCTGAACGGCAAACCCGGCTACATCAACTTCCTTGACGCGCTCAACGGCTGGCAGCTGGTCAGCGAACTCAAGCGCGCGACGGGTCTGCCCGCGGCGACGTCGTTCAAGCATGTCGGCCCGGCGGGCGCGGCGGTGGGTCTGCCGCTGAATGATACCCTGCGCAAGATTTACTTCGTGGGGGAACAGGAACTGTCGCCCTTGGCGTGCGCCTATGCCCGCGCGCGCGGCGCAGACCGCATGTCCTCCTTCGGCGACTGGATTGCCCTGAGCGATGTGTGTGACGAAAGCACCGCGCGGCTGATTAAGCCCGAAGTGTCCGACGGCATCATCGCTCCCGGCTACACCGACGAGGCGCTGGCGCTGCTGAAAATGAAGAAGAAGGGCAATTACAATATTGTTACGATTGACCCGGCATACCGTCCCGCGCCCATTGAGCACAAGCAGGTGTTCGGCATCACGTTCGAGCAGGGGCGCAATGAATTTGTGATTGATGAAAATCTGCTGAACGACATCGTAACCACGAATCACGACCTGCCGGAGGACGCCAAGCGCGACCTGATTGTGGCGCTGATTGTGCTCAAATACACGCAATCGAATTCCGTCTGCTACGCCAAGGACGGTCAGGCGATTGGCATCGGCGCGGGTCAGCAGAGCCGCATTCACTGCACGCGTCTGGCAGGGCAGAAGGCGGATAACTGGCTGCTGCGGCAGCATCCGCGTGTGCTGGCATTGCCGTTCGTGGAGAAAATCGCCCGTGCCGACCGCGACAACACGATTGACGTGTTCATCTCCGACGAGCCGGACGAGGTGCTGGCGGACGGCCGCTGGCAGCGCTTCTTCACCGAGCGCCCTGAACCGCTGACGAAGGAAGAAAAGCGCGCGTGGCTGAATCAGCAGACCGGCGTTGCGCTGGGCAGCGACGCGTTCTTCCCGTTTGGCGACAACATCGAGCGCGCGCACCGCTCCGGCGTGACCTACGTCGCCCAGCCCGGCGGTTCGATTCGCGATGATAACGTGATTGACGCTTGCAACCTGTATAATATGGTCATGTGCTTCACGCATATGCGCCTGTTCCACCATTGATTGCATTCAGAAAGGTCAGGGAAGCAAGATGAAGGTACTCATCGTCGGCGGCGGCGGACGCGAACACGCCATCGCGCTGAAAATCAAGGAAAACCCGGAAGTGACGGCGCTGTACGCCGCGCCCGGCAACGGCGGCATCGCGCAGATTGCGACCTGCCTGCCCTTCAAGGCGACGGACGTGGATGGTATCGTCCGCTGGGCGGCGGAGAACAAGGTGGATTTCGTCATCGTCGCGCCGGACGACCCGCTGTGCCTCGGCATGGTGGATGCGCTGGCGGAGCAGGGGATTCCCGCGTTCGGCCCGCGCAAGAATGCCGCGATTATCGAGGGCAGCAAAGTGTTCTCGAAGAACCTGATGAAGAAGTACGGCATTCCGACGGCGGCGTATGAGACGTTTGACGATTACGACGCGGCGGTCAAGTATTTGCAGACGGCGGATATGCCCATCGTCGTCAAGGCGGATGGTCTGGCGCTCGGCAAGGGCGTGCTCATCTGCCCCGACCGCGAAAGCGCCGTGGAAGCCGTCGCGTCCATGATGAAGGAAGCGAAGTTCGGCGCGTCCGGCGCGCGGGTCGTCATCGAGGAGTTCCTGACCGGCCCGGAAGTCAGTGTGCTGGCGTTCACGGACGGCAAGACGGTCAAGCCGATGGTGTCCAGCATGGATCACAAGCGCGCGCTTGACCACGACGAGGGCCTCAACACCGGCGGCATGGGCACCATTGCCCCTAACCCCTGCTACACGCCCGAATTGGCGCAGCGCTGCATGGACGAAATCTTCCTGCCGACGATTGCCGCCATGAACGCCGAGGGGCGCACTTTCACGGGCTGCCTGTATTTCGGTCTGATGATGACGCCCAAAGGCCCGAAGGTTATCGAATACAACTGCCGTTTTGGCGACCCGGAGACGCAGGTGGTGCTGCCGCTGCTGAAAAGCGACCTGCTGACCATCATGCGCGCGACGGTGGACGGTACGCTGGCGGATACACCCGTTGAATTCGCGTCTGGCGCGGCGTGCTGCGTCGTACTGGCATCCGGCGGCTACCCGGTCAGCTACAAGAGCGGCTACCCGATTTCCGGCTTGGATGAAGCGGGCAAAACCGCGACCGTCTTTCACGCGGGTACGAAGCTGGTCGATGGGCAGATTGTCACTGCGGGCGGGCGCGTTCTGGGCGTCACCGCGACGGCGGATACGCTCGAAGCTGCGATTGACAAAGCGTATCAGGCGGCGGACAAAATCACCTTCACCGACATGCACATGCGCCGCGATATTGGTCAGCGCGCCTTGGCATCACGAAAGGAGAGCCATTCATGAGCGTCAAACGCATTTATGTGGAAAAGAAAGCCCCCTACGCGGTGGAGGCGAAGCAGCTCCTGTGGGAAATTCGCCATATCCTGCAAATCAAGACGGTCACAGGTCTGCGCCTGCTGAACCGCTATGATGTCGAGGGTGTCGACGACGCGCTGTACCAGAAGTGCCTGCCGGTCGTGTTCTCCGAGCCGCAGGTGGATGTGACGTACACAGAACTTCCGCAGGGCGCAAAGGCGGTTTTCGCGGTGGAGTACCTGCCGGGTCAGTATGACCAGCGCGCGGCGTCCTGCGAGGAGTGCATCCAGCTGGTGGGGCAGTGCGCCCGCCCGACGGTGCGCAGTGCGCGCGTGTATCTGCTGGACGGCGATTTCACGGCGGATGAGCTGGCGCGCGTGAAGAAGCACGTCATCAACCCTGTGGAGGCGCGCGAAGCCGATTTGAGCGAAAAGACGACGCTCCAGCAGCAGTACGACACGCCCGACCATGTGGAGACGCTGACGGGCTTCACGGCGATGAATGCCGATGAGGTGGATGCGTTCGTCAAGAAGTACGGCTTGGCGATGGATGACGACGACCTTGCGTTCTGCCGGGATTATTTCGCGTCCGAGCACCGTGACCCGACGCTGACCGAAATCCGCATGATTGACACCTACTGGTCGGATCACTGCCGTCACACGACGTTCCTGACGACCCTTGATGCGGTGGATGTGCGCAAAGCGGCGGTCGAAAAGGCGTTCCAGCGATATTTGGCGGCGCGCAAAACCGTCTACGGCGACCGCGAGCGCCCCATGAACCTGATGGACATCGCGACCATCGGCGGCAAGTACCTGAAGAAAATCGGGCAGACCCCCAACATTGACGTGAGCGAGGAAATCAATGCCTGCTCCATCAAGATTGATGTGGATGTGGACGGCGTGAAAGAGCCGTGGCTGCTCATGTTCAAGAACGAGACGCACAACCACCCCACGGAGATTGAGCCCTTCGGCGGCGCGGCGACCTGCATCGGCGGCGCGATTCGCGACCCGCTGTCCGGGCGCACCTACGTCTATCAGGCGATGCGCGTTACTGGCGCGGCTGACCCGCTCGTTCCGGTCAGCCAGACCATGCCGGGAAAATTGCCCCAGCGCAAGCTCGTCACCACGGCGGCGGCGGGCTATTCCTCCTATGGCAACCAGATTGGACTGGCGACGGGGCTGGTGGATGAAATGTACCATCCGGGCTATGCCGCCAAGCGTCTGGAAATCGGCGCGGTGGTCGGCGCTGCGCCGGAGAAGAACGTCCGCCGCGAAGTGCCTGCCCCCGGCGACAAGATTGTCCTCCTTGGCGGGCGCACCGGGCGCGACGGCTGCGGCGGCGCAACGGGTTCGTCCAAGTCCCATAAACTGGAATCCATCGAAACGTGCGGCGCGGAGGTGCAGAAGGGCAATGCCCCGACCGAACGCAAGCTCCAGCGCCTCTTCCGTGACGGCGAAGTCACCCGGCTCATCAAGCGCTGCAACGACTTCGGCGCGGGCGGCGTGTCCGTGGCAATCGGCGAACTGGCGGACGGCCTGCTGATTGACTTGGACAAAGTGCCGAAGAAGTACGACGGTCTGGACGGCACGGAGCTGGCGATTTCCGAATCGCAGGAGCGGATGGCGGTTGTGCTTGCGCCGGAGGACGTTGACGCGTTCCTTGCGGCGGCAAACCGCGAGAACCTTGAAGCGACCGTCGTGGCGGAAGTGACCGCCGAACCCCGTCTGCGCATGACGTGGAAGGGCGTGACGATTGTCGATTTGTCCCGCGAGTTCCTCAATTCCAACGGCGCGGAGAAGCACACGACTGCGTCTGTCCCGGATGATGATGTCAAGCCCTACGAGTTTGCGGGCGATACGGTGACGGAGAAGCTGGCGGACATGCTTGGTAACCTCAATATCTGCTCCAAGCAGGGCTTGAGTGAGCGGTTCGATTCTACCATCGGCGCGGCGACGGTCTTGATGCCCTTCGGCGGCAAATATCAGCTGACCCCGAACCAGACGATGGTTGCAAAGCTGCCGGTTCGTCATGGTGTGACGGACACCGTGTCCGGCATGGCGTACGGGATGCACCCGGAAATCCTGTCGCAGTCGCCGTATGAGGGCAGCTATCTGGCGGTCATCGAGAGCGTGACGAAGCTGGTCTGCGCGGGCTTTGACTACAAGCAAGCGTATTTGACCTTCCAGGAATATTTTGAGCGCATGGGCACGGATCCGACGCGCTGGGGCAAGCCGTTCGCGGCGCTGCTGGGCGCGCTGGATGCGCAGCTGGATTTGAACATCGCGGCGATTGGCGGCAAGGACTCCATGTCCGGCACGTTCGAGAAGATGGACGTTCCGCCGACGCTCTGCTCCTTCGCGATTGCCCCCGGCAAGGCGAGCAAGGTCATTTCGCCCGAATTCAAGGAAGCGGGACACGCCATCCGCCTTGTCTCCTGCGACCCGCACGATACCGCCGCGCTGACCGCGAATTATGATGCCGTTCTGTCCGCCATTCGCGCGGGCAAGGTGGTTTCCGCGTGGGCGCTGGGTCTGGGCGGTGTGGCGGAAGGCCTGTTCAAGATGGGAATTGGCAATCAGATTGGCACGCGCATCGACGATGATTACGACGGCAATCTCTTCGCGCAGCAGATCGGCGCGATGCTGCTGGAATGCACCGAAGATATCGACCTCGGCGTGAAGGTGGGCGACACCGTGCCGGAGTGGGTGCTGGAATACGAGGGCGAGCGCATTGATTTGACCGCCATGCAGGAAATCTACGAGGGCAAGCTGGACAAGGTGTTCTCCTACCGCGGTCACACCGGCGAAACGACGGAGAAGTTCTCCTATTCGGCGGAAACCTACCCCGTGCCCGCCGTCAAGACGGTCAAGCCGCTGGCGTTCATCCCGGTTTTCCCCGGCACGAACTGCGAGTACGACACCGCGCGGGCGGTCGAGCGCGCAGGCGGCGCGGCGGAAATCCTCGTCATCAACAACCTGACGCCTGAAGCCATTACGCAGTCGATTGCCGAGGCCAGCCGCATGATTGCGCGCAGCCAGATGATCGTCCTGCCCGGCGGCTTCTCCGGCGGCGACGAACCCGACGGCTCGGCGAAATTCATCACGGCGTTCTTCCGCAATCCTGCCATGAAGGACGCGGTGCATGATTTGCTCCAGCGCCGCGACGGCCTGATGCTGGGCATTTGCAACGGCTTCCAGGCGCTGATTAAGCTGGGGCTTGTGCCATATGGCGAAATCATCGACACGTCCGATCAGTGCCCGACGCTGACGTTCAACGAAATCGGCCGTCACCAGTCGATGCTCGTCCGCACGCGCATTGCGTCGAATAAATCCCCGTGGTTGTCCCGCTGCAAGGTGGATGACATTCACACGGTCGCCATCAGCCACGGCGAAGGCCGGTTTGTCGGCCCGGAAGCGCTGATTCGTCAGCTTGCGGCGAACGGGCAGATTGCCACGCAGTATGTGGACTTGTCCGGCGCGCCGTCGATGGATATGCGTTTCAACCCCAACGCCAGCTATTTCGCCATCGAGGGCATCACCAGCCCGGACGGCCGCGTACTGGGCAAGATGGGTCACACCGAACGCAGCGGCGAAAATCTCTACAAGAATGTACCCGGCGACAAGTATCAGCCGCTGTTTGAGGGCGGCGTGGACTACTTCCGCCTGTGATACTATTTCCTGCATTCGCCTGCGTCGTCTGCTCGTGCCTTTTCCATTCTGTCGTCCGGTCGTTCCACTTAGCGTAGCGCTGCTACGCTGCGTTTCACTCCCGTTAGCCAGAATGAAAAATTCACTTCGCATCTCGGCGCATTCTCATTTGGAAATAGTATAAACTGCAGCCCTCCTGTTGCCTTTTGCCGCAAAATCTGCTATGATAGAGGGCAAACGGCGGCAGGAGGGAATCATCGTGCTTTTGACGGATTTTGATGCGTCGCGCCAAGCAGTCATCAACCCCGATATGCTCTTTTCGCCTGTGCCGGATTTGCCGGAGACGGTCGTCAGCTGCTTTTCGCACGTCACGTTCGAGCGGATGCTGAACATGGCGGCGGATGTGCGCGTGCTTGCCGAACTCGGCGACGCGAACGCGAAGTATCCCGTCTACCGCGGCGTGTGGCAGGGGACGCCGCTGACGTTTGCGCTGGCAATGGTCGGCGCGCCGTCCTGCGTGGCGATGCTGGAAGAGCTGCACGCGCTGGGCGCAAAGCGGTTCGTTGTATTCGGCAACTGCGGCGTGCTGAATCAGCAGATTTGCGACTGCGGCATCATCATCCCGACCGCCGCCATGCGCGACGAAGGCACGAGCTTCCACTACGCGCCGCCGTCGGACGAAATTCCGGCGAATCCGAAGTACCGCGGCGAGTTCGAGGCGATTCTGCGCGAAACGGGCGTGGACTTCACCGAAGGCAAAGTATGGACGACGGACGCCTTCTACCGCGAAACCCGCGCGAAGGTGGCACTGCGCAAGGCACAGGGGTGTGTCTGCGTGGATATGGAGTGCTCGGCGCTGATGGCGCTGGCGCAGTTCCGTGGAATCGACGTGTTCGAGTTTTTCTACGCGGGCGATAACCTTGACCGCGAGCAGTGGGATCCGCGCAGCCTGTCCACCCACGCCAAACTGGATGAAAAAGACCGTGTGGCGTATCTGGCGCTGGAATTGGCGCGGAAAATCAGTTAATACTATTTCCTGCATTCGCCTGCGCCATCTGCTTGCGCCTTTTCCCCGTTGGCGTCCGCTCATTCCACTTAGCGTAGCGCTGCTACGCTGCGTTTCATTCGCGTTAGCCAACGAGAAAAATTCGCGGCGCATCTTGGCGCATTCTCATTTGGAAATAGTAATGAAATCGGAGGAAAGCATTATGCCTCATGACAGCTATATCAGCCCATTTTCGACCCGCTATGCCAGCAAGGAGATGCAGTTCATCTTCTCCGAGGACAACAAGTTCCGCACCTGGCGGAAGCTGTGGATTGCGCTGGCGAAGGCGGAAAAGAAGCAGGGGCTGGACATCACTGACGAGCAGATTGCCGAGCTGGAAGCTCATGCGGAGGACATCAACTACGACGATGCGCAGCGCCGCGAGAAGGAGTGCCGCCACGACGTGATGAGCCACGTCTACGCTTACGGTCTGCAGTGCCCGAAGGCGGCGGGCATCATCCATCTGGGCGCGACGTCGTGCTATGTGGGCGACAACACTGATGTGATTATCATGCGCGAGGGCTTGCAGGTCGTGCGCCGCAAGCTGCTCAACGTGATGAACCTGCTGGCGAATTTCGCGGATAAGTACAAGGCAATGCCCGCGTTGGCGTACACGCATTTGCAGCCCGCCCAATTGACGACGGTCGGCAAGCGCGCGACGCTGTGGCTGAATGAATTGTACATGGACTATTGCGAGCTGGAACACCGCCTGTCCTCCCTGGCGCTGCTGGGCAGCAAGGGCACGACGGGCACACAGGCATCCTTCATGGAGCTGTTTGGCGGCGACAGCACGAAAATCAAGGCAGTTGAGCAGGATATTGCCGCGTCGATGGGCTTTGACAAGGTCGTGCCGGTGTCCGGGCAGACGTACTCCCGCAAGATGGACTATCAGGTGGTTTCCGTGCTGAGCGGCATTGCGCAGTCCGCGAGCAAGTTCGCCTATGACATGCGCCTGCTGGCAAATTTCAAGGAGATGGAGGAGCCGTTCGAGAAGAGCCAAATCGGCTCGTCCGCCATGCCCTACAAGCGAAACCCCATGCGCTGTGAGCGCATCAACGCCTTGGCGCGCTACATCTGCGTCGATACGCTGAACACGGCAATGACGTCCTCCCTGCAATTCTTCGAGCGCACGCTGGATGACTCCGCGAACAAGCGCATTGCCGTCGCGGAGGCGTTCCTCGGTGTGGATGCTATCCTGAACATCATGATGAACGTCTGTGATGGGCTGGTGGTGTACGACAAGGTGGTGCGCGCGCGCGTGATGAACGAGCTGCCGTTTATGGCGACGGAAAACATCATGATGGACGCGGTGAAGAAGGGCGGCAATCGTCAGGAGCTGCATGAGAAGCTGCGCGTGCATTCGCAGGCGGCGGCGCGCGTGGTGAAGGAAGAGGGCGGCAAGAACGACCTCATCGATCGTATCTGCGCTGACCCGGCGTTCATGATTACCCGCGAGGAAGTGGAAGCGATTCTGCGGCCGGAGCAGTTCACGGGTCGAAGCTGCGAGCAGGTGGAAGAGTACCTGCGCGACGTGATTCGTCCGCTGCTGGCGGAAAATGCAGATTTGCTGGGCGAAAAGCAGGAATTGAGCGTCTGAGTATCGAATATTTCATCCGAAGCCCTGCTTGCGGGGCGGAAACGGCGATAGCGCCGATATGAATGAAAGGAACTGTTATGCCTTACATAGAAACGACCTCCAACGTGTCCATCCCCGGACGAAAAGAGCAGGTCATCAAGGATCGCATGGGCGATGCCATTGAGAAAATCCCCGGCAAGACGGAAAGCTGGCTGATGCTGTCTTTCCGCGACAATGCCGCAATGTACTTCAAGGGCACGGACGCCCCCTGCGCCATCTGCCAAGTGAAGCTCTTCGGCGGCTCTGCGACGGAGGAGGATTACGCCGCGCTGACCGAGGCGCTGACGGACATCCTGCGCGAAGAACTGGACATTGACAGCGACCGCATCTATGTGACGTATGAAGAAATCGGCTTCTGGGGCTGGAACGGCGGCAATCTGTAATCATTTTCGCCTTGAAGAGGGCACGGTAATTTGGGGAAAGGGGAAAGTATGCCGTCAAAGCGGCTGCGTTTCCCTTTTTTCATTTTTTTTCCGCCCATCGGGAAGAAAGTGGCTGCTTCATTCGTTATCTGCACTGTGGGGTGTTCTGAATGTTCACGGATGCTTCACGGAAAATTTGTGAAAAGGCATTCATATTCGCGGCAATTTGTTGTATAATGGAGAAGCAGAACGCATGAAATCATTCAAGATGCTAAAGGAGGCGGAGCTGGCGTGACAACGTTCTTGCAGACGCTGGAGACCTTTTTCTGGAACGTGCTGAACCGCCCCGGTCTTTCCGATATCGCTGATATTCTCATCGTTGCCATTATTATCTATGAACTGCTGATGCTCACCCGCGACACGCGGGGCAGCGCCGTTTTGAAGGGGCTTGCCATGCTGCTGCTCATCGTCGGCATCAGCAACCTCTTCGGGCTGACGGCACTGAACTGGCTGCTGATGAGCGTGGTGAACAACGGCGCGCTGGTGCTGGTCATCCTCTTTCAGCCGGAACTGCGCAAGGCATTGGAGCAGATTGGCCGCGGCGCGCGCATTGAGACGAAGCGGCGCGACACCGATAAAGATGAAGCGACGCGCATTATCGACGAAATCATCCGCTGCCTGCAGGATTTGAGCCGCCGCCATGTGGGGGCGCTGATTGTCTTTGAGCAGAAAACAGGCCTGCAGGACATTATCGAGAACGGCATCGGCATCGATGCGCGGATTACCTCCGGCCTGCTGGAAAACATCTTCGAGCCGAACACGCCCCTGCATGACGGCGCCGTCGTCATCCGCGGCGAGCGTGTGATGAGCGCGGCGAGCATCCTCACGCTGACGGAAGCCAGCGGCATCAGCCATGATCTCGGCACGCGCCACCGCGCCGCTATCGGCGTGTCCGAAACGACGGACGCGATTGTGCTGATTGTCTCCGAGGAAACGGGCATCATTTCGATGGCGAAGGGCGGCAAGCTCACCCGCCACCTTGACGCAAAGTCGCTGCGGACGATTCTGGAGGGCATCTATGTCCGCAAGCCGCATCAGCGTCTGCTGTCCATGCTCGTGCGCCGCAAGGGAAAGGAGGGTGCCAAATGACGCAGACCCCTTCCGCAAAGCCGCAGAAGAAGCGTGACCCACGCCTGACGATGCTGCTGGACGGTCTCAAGCGGATTTTCATCCACAATTGGCCGACAAAGCTGCTTGCGCTCCTGTTGGCCATCATTCTCTGGGGCGGGCTGATTACCCAAGACCCGACGCTCACGCGCGAAAAGCACTTCTCCAGCGTTAGCGTGTCTGTTTCGGGCGAAGAATCCGTCAAGCGCAACGGCTTCATTGTCACCAGCGATTTGACCAGCCTCCTTGGCGACGTGTCCCTTACCGCCGACGTGCCGCAGATGCAGTACGCCAACGCCAAGGCGACGAACTACAACGTCCGCATTGACCTCTCCCGCATTTCGTCGGCGGGGGAGCAGGAAATCCGCATTCTGTCCACCAATTCCAGCACTTACGGCACGGTTTCTTCGATTCAGCCGTCTACCGTGACAATTGATGTGGAAGAGTACATCACCCGCTTCCGCATCCCCGTGTCCGTGCAGACGGTCGGGAGCGCGCCGGAGGGCTACTACGCGGGTGCGGCGACGCTCGACCCGCCGACGGTGACGATCAGCGGCCCGAAGTCGATGGTGGATAAAATTGTCCGCGCCGAAGTCGTGCTGGAGCTGAACAACCTGCCCCAGCGCGAGGGCATGATTCGCAAGGCGCTGGCGTATACGCTGCTGGACGAGAACAACAACGCGATTGAAAGCGACTTGCTCGAAGTGACGAGCGAGTCGGTGCTGCTGGACAGCGTGATTGTGGAGCAGACCATGTACGCCATGAAAACGCTCGAACTCTCCCAGACCGGGCTGATTCAAGGCACACCGAAGGAAGGCTACGAAATCAAGAAAATCAGCATGACGCCGGAGAACATCACGGTGGCGGGCTGGTCAAGCGAGATGGCGGAAATCGACGCGCTGTTTACGGATGCAACCATCGACGTGTCCGGCTTGTCCGATTCGGTCAAGCAGCGCGTCCGATTGAGCAGCGTGCCAGAACTGAAATACGTCAGCGCCACCTACGTCAACGTGACGATTGAAATCGGGCCGGTGCTGAAGTCGAAGAGTTTCACGAACCTGCCGATTCAGATTGAAGGCTTGGAAGCGGGCTACAACGCCTCCATGAGCCGCGTGAATGCCTCGGTGATGATTACCGCGCCGCAAAACTGGCTGAACGCGCTGCAAAGCCGCGATATTCGGCTGGTATGCGATGCGTCCGGGCTTGCGCCGGGGACGTACAGTCTGCCTGTGCTCTGCCGCATTGATGCGGACGAGGACGAGGAAATCTCGGTCGAGGTCGTGCCGGGAAATGTGAGCGTTACGATAACCGTAGAGTAACACTATTTCCAAATGAGAATGCGCTAAGATGCGCAGGCGAAGGCAGAAAATAGTGGAGGAGGATGACCATTGTGGGCAGTTTCATCAACGCGCTGTTCAATTTCCTGCTGGGGTGGATTCGCGGGACAGCGCAGTGGCTCTGGAACATGGTGACAAGCGACAGCCGCGGCGGTCTGCTTGGCTGGGCGATGCGCAACTGGCTGCCGCTGGTCATCCTCCTGTGCATTTTCGGCGTCGTGATGGACTTTCTGGTCTACCTGATCCGCTGGCAGCCGTACCGTGTCTGGGGAAACTTCTGGACACGCTTCCTGCCTAAGCGCGCGCGCCGCACGCCGACGGGCCGCCACCTGATTTATGCTGACGGCACAATGATCGAAGAGGAGCAGGTGGTGCAGCACAAGCCGAAGCCCGCGCCCAAGCGGGAAGGCACCGCGGCGACGCGCCGCAAGCGGGTGATTCCGGCGCGTCGCGCACATTTCGGCACAACGCAGACGGAACTGACCCCGCCGCCGCTGACAATTGCGCAGGACAAAAATCAATATCATGACAATATACCGGGGGGACAGGCATGACCGAGCTTCCACAGGCGTTTTTATCCCAAATGGCGGCACAGCTGAAAGGCGAAATGGCCGCCTTTTTGCGTACATATGACGAGCCGTATCAGCGCGGTCTGCGCGTGAATCCGTGGAAGCGCCCGACGCTGCTGCCGGATGACTGCGGCGAAAGAGTCCCGT
>ULMV01019532.1_pt1 | contig 15382 bp, 15 predicted proteins | sample 1951751 | NCBI WGS metagenome assembly ULMV01 (sample SAMEA4835560, study PRJEB28245) | human gut metagenome | biome: gut microbiome; material: fecal sample | place: Denmark | collected 2008 | reverse complement strand
CAGGCTGTGCCATTTGCGAGTTATTTACCTTATGCCAATCACTTCTTACAAGTGTTTGTGAACCTCATTTTTATTTTGCGCAATAAAAAAAGAATATATTAAAATAATGGCGGCCATGGTATAATTCTGCTTAGTGATAACATAAAGCAAACAGCGAGGTGAAAAAAGATGTACGATTGTGGATTTGCAAAAGAAAATCATAGATTTAGATTTCGTACCGGTGGAATTATTATAAAAGATAATAAAATGCTTTTCGTAAAAAGCAGTATCGGAAATTATTATTATATGATTGGAGGGGCAGTACAGCTAGGAGAAACAACAGAAAAATGTGTTGAACGTGAGATTTTGGAAGAAGCAGGGCTAAAGGTACAAGCAGAGCGTCTGGCAGTTGTATGTGAGAATTTTTTTAAGGGTGCTGGAGGAGTGGAAGACGGCTTTGACTGTCACACGATTGAGTTTTATTATCTTATGAAAATTCAGGAGGATAATGCAGCAGTCTGTAAAAAGCAAACAGATGTGGGAGAGGAACTCATTTGGATTCCTATGGAGAATATTCCGGACAGCGATATAAAGCCTTCTTTTATAAAGAAATATATAAATGAGATTATAAACTCAGATAGAATAATACATATTATCTGGGAGAAGGACAGATGAGAGTAATATCCATAGAAGGCAACGAAGGCCGGAGACTTAAGCTATGTCATCTATCCTGACCTCCTTAATTGGGCTCAGAAATTTTAGTATATGACTTATTCTTTAGGTATTCAATAATTCCGCAATTTCAGAGAAGTTAATAAGCAAATCGTCATAAATGTTCACCTTAATGATAGAATCAAATGAGTATTGAATGGTGAGCATATTAGCCTCAAAGTAATTAAGAGTAACAAGCTGTCTGTTTGGGTCGACTATCCAATACTCACGTACACCGGCATTCTTATAGTGATAGAGCTTGCGGATATAATCGTCTGCTGGATTTCCGGGTGAAACAATTTCAATGATGAAATCAGGAGCACCGTTGCATCTTTTTCCGTCCAGCTTATTTTTATCACAGATAACCATGATGTCCGGCTGAACAATGGTAAGAGGGTGGTCGGATAGTTTTACATCGAATGGAGCAGTGAATACATGACAGGAGCCTTTTTTCTTCTTAATATAGGTATTTATAAGCGTTGATAGTTCCATTGATATTGTCTGGTGAGCCTGTGATGAGCTTGCCATATCATAGATAACACCATCGAAAACTTCAACTCTTTTATCTTCCGGGAGAGCTTCGTACTGTGCTAAAGTTATTGAATTAACTTGTGGTTGTGTTGCGGGCATAGAATTACTTCCTTTCGATATTATTAGGGTGGATTATTTTCACGTTTTTCTTATCGTTTAGCTTACCTTTACTTTTTATAATAATCACACTAAAGCATAATTTCAATAAATATTTTACATGTCAGGGCATATTAAGGCAACCAGTCATTCAATATATTTCCTGATTAAGCCTTTCTTTTAAATCTACAATCTGGATACCCTGTACACCCGTAGAATCTGCCGTAAGGACCATCAATTAATCTCAGAGGCTTCATGCAGTAAGGACAAATATCTCCATTTGTGTATCCTTTTATTCTATCTATGTGTTGCTGTTTTTCCGTTATTTTCTACATATACATTACTAATAGTTCGTATATAGCTAAGCTCTTTTAATGCTTCATTATTCAGTACATAGTCTGTTCTGAATTCTCCAAGAGTTCCTCTTGGTTTATTCCACATTTCAATGGGTGTAAATATGGGCTCACCGTTTGTGAATATGTTTTTTAAATCATTCAAAAAACTCATAGCCAAGTTCCTTTCGTTTCTTTTTTTAATTATATCACTAATGTATTTTTTTGTCTTGGAAATTTATTAAATATGTAAAATAAACTGTATATAAAAATTCGGTGTTTTACAATAACAGCATACTTTCTTGCATATTGTACAATCTCCCCAACTATGGTAAAATATTCACCGAGTAAATATTATTTTGTATTCCACAGGATAAGGGGGGAAGTATTTATGAGAGAGCTATTATATGGCATTACGGAGATGATTGCCAGAATACATAATTACATAATGCATGTGAATGACCGGTTTGAATATGATTTTTCGGACAAGGATTTACATTTTCTGGTTATAGGAATACTGGGCATGCTGATGATTTTTGTTGTGTATCCGCTGTTTAAATGGCTTGCCGGCAAGAAGCATGTTATGGTGATTGCGTGGATATATGTATTTACACTTATTATTGTAATCACATTTGCAATCGAAATCGGTCAGAAAATAAGCAATACCGGCAACATGGAATTTACTGATATAATGTTTGGTGTAATGGGATTTGTTGTGATGTTCGCAGTCTTTGCGGTGATTCGCAGTATATATCATGGAATAAGGTGGCTTGCTGCCCATAAGTTTGTTGAGAAGGGGCAGGCTGGTGGCGAAGATGTGAGACAGGAAAATTCGGATAGTTCTAGCGGTAAAGTGAATGCTGCGTATAAGAATGAATCAGATAAAAGTGAAAATGTGATGCAGGCTGATAATCAGCATTTTACACAATATGAGTATAAATTCAGCGACGAGGACATACAGATGATTGCGAAACTTTCCGATAAAGAAAATGATAATGCTGATACTGAAAAAGTAACGGAAGAATTATAGAAACTCCATTATAGAAAAACCCCATAATTGCATTGAGCCAAAATGCAATTATGGGGTTTTGTGCTTAAAAAATGCGAGATGTACACCGGAAGGAGAATTACCGGCACTAAAATATAATACTCAGTGTGCTCCGATGCCTGCTCCGGCAGTCTCAGCGTCATACTTTTTCTTGAGGTCTGAGAGTTCATCATCGGTGTGCAGGATTTCGACTTCACCAAGGGTGTACTTGCGTCCGTTTGCTTCGAGAAAGCGGTATGCCATCATGAATGAGATGTCATCAAAGTTGGTCATGTAAGTATTGTTGATTCTGCTGATATCCCATGCAGGTGTGTTGTAGGACGTCAAATCAATTGAGCGGAATATCTGATCGAATGAGTCGATGCAGATACGCTTCTGCTGAGCCATATCAGATGAGACAGTCTGGACATCAAATACCTTCAGGTAGACACGGAGCCAGCCACCGATAGGAGCCTTGTACCACTGGTGTATCGTCTGGTATTCCTTCTGCATTGACAGTATGAGATATTCCCAGTCAGTCGATACATAAGAGGCATCAACGATGGTCTGAATCTGGGATGGAGTCAGGGTAAGATTGTATTTATCATTGAATTTTTCTACAATCCTGATTCTCTTCGGAACTGCGTTCGGAAGCTGCTCAGACTTAGGAATTGTGCTGTTCCGTGTCTCTTTTTTAAATTCCTTATTTTTAGCTGTTCCATCGGGATCAGAGATTGACTTAAAAATCCGGTAAATAACATAAGCCGGAATAAGAAGTGAACCAAGTCCGAGTGAAAGGCTGAAAAGACTTCCGGAAGCATTTGAAAAGAAGAGGGCGATAAGTATGAAAATTATGATTCCCTTCTTTTTTTTCAGCTTACTGTAAATTTTTGGATTGTTGCGCGCGTACGCGAAGTACCAGATTACAAAAAATATTATTAATCCCATTATTTCTCTCCCTCAATTGCTGAAAATAGATTATTTGATAAATCAAGCTGTTGAAAGTGTAACACCCGGAACAAAATTTGTAAATATTTTAGTTTAAATTAAAACGCGGTGTCTTCTGTCAGGTTATTGTACTGCGCTTTTATACGCATTGCCATGTTGGCAAGTGAAGCGTCATAGTATGGACCTACAAAGAAGATGTAGGCAAGACCGCTTGTAAGCATTGACAGGAATATCCATCCGATGAAGGAAAGGTTAAGAATGAATAAGTTCATCTTGTTCCCGTCCATCATCCTGCGGCTCAATACGAAAATCTCCCTGCGGTCGATGTCCGGATTTTCTGCGAGGAGATATGGAACCATGAAGGTTTCATAGCTTTTTATCACTCCCGGAATTATAAATAAAAGCGACCATAAGAAAATCTTTAAATGTCTCAAAAACTGGATAAGCACTGTGTTGAGATAATTTTTTTCAAAGGCAGTGATAAGTGTGCGGAATTTCGGCTCCTTATAATGTCCTTCCATGTAAAAGCTGCAATTACCCACCTCAAATGGATATACCACAAGAAAATTGTACATAAGCCTGATAAGGTAGGAGACTATGCTTGCGATGGCGAAGCGTCGTAGCATTATCGAATATGTATCATATCCTACGGACTGTACCAATGATGATATGCGGTTATATACTGTGGAATATAATTCATCTATGGAGGAGGCGGACATTAATGATTGATAAAATGCTTCTGTATCGAATGCATTGCTGACCTGCATGCTGCCGTCCAATATGTAATTAAATATAAGAAGTATTCCTGTTCCTGTTATAAAGCTTGCAAGTATGCAGCGGAAAAAATATGAACCTAATATTCTTTTGGCAGCTTTTTTTATACTTGATATTGAATGCTCTCCCATAAAAACCTCATTTCTGTTACTTTGTTACTAATATTTATTAAGGATGATTGTAAAATCCGGGTATGAAATTATGTAAGCCGCGGTTTTAATGAACAATACTGTCTGCTATTATATTCTAATACCATGATTATTTCAAGTTTGTAATGCATAGATAATTGCGAAACTCAATTTTGCCGGCAGAATCGCACAAGGTGCGACGGTCATACACCGGATTTTGCAATCATCTGTACGGTATTAAAGCGGGTACAGCTGCTAAATATTTGTCAATAGTACATTGACAACAGGTTTCTATTATGATAATATTATTCAATCCTAAATGATACGGAAAATTATTTGTCGCAGGCAGAAAGCCCGGCACAAAAACGGAGGAAAATATGGCTAAGAATACAGCTAATGAGACAGAGAAGAGCAGGGAAATCAGGAATACCAATAAGAAGCAGGTTGAGAGCGTACAGCTTGAGACGAGGAAGCAGCTTATTGAGCAGCTCATCAGTTACCGCAAGGCCAAGAAGATTACACAGGCAGATATTTCAGATAACACAGGAATCCAGAGACCTAATATAAGCCGTCTTGAGAGTGGCAAGTACAATCCTACTCTTGATATGATTGTACGTGTTGCCGACAGCATCGGACTTGAGGTTGAGATTACCCTTAAGGAAAAGAAAAAACAGTTAAAATGAAGCAGGAACGAAGAATTCTAAGAAATATTATATATGCTTTTGCTGCACAGGGAATATCACTGCTTTTAAGCATACTCACATCACTTATTCTGCCTAAGTTTTTTGACAAGGCGAACTATGGCTATTGGTCACTCTTTCTGTTTTATACAGGGTATACAGGCTTTTTCCATTTCGGACTTAATGACGGAGTATATCTTAAGATTGGCGGAACAGAGTATGAAGACATGGATAAGAAGCTGTTAGGCGGACAGTTCTGGTTCGGTGCATTATTCCAGTCGGTCATAGCGACAGGGATTGTGCTGTGGACTGTTTTGTCGGGAAATGGTGTCGATACAGAGTTCGTATTCATAATGACTGCCGTGTATATGCTGTTATACAATCTGACATTGTATCTTGGATGTGTGTTTCAGGCCGCTAACGAGACAAGACTATATTCCTTGTCCGTTATGATTGACAAGATTGTGTTCATGGTATCCATTCTTGCTCTTTTCATTGTAAAAAGCAGCGATTACAAGACCTATGTATGGCTTTATATGTCAGCTAAGCTGTGCGCCATGCTTTACTGTGTGTACAAGGGACGTGAGATTGTGTTTGCCGGGAGAATGGCATTTGGTACAGTAGCGCGTGAGGCATTGGACAGTATAAGAATAGGTATCAACCTTACCATTGCCAACATAGCCGGCAATCTCATACTTGGCGGGGGAAGATTCATAATAGACAGATATTGGGGGATAGAGGATTTTGGTGAGGTTTCGTTTTCATTGACGCTTACCAATTTCTTTTTACTGTTCGTATCTCAGATTTCGATGGTACTGTTCCCGGCACTCAGGCAGATTGATGAGAAGAGGCAGAAGAGTCTTTTTGAAATGTCCAAGCATGTTCTTAATGTGATGCTGCCCATCGTTTTTCTGGTGTATATACCGGCTAAGGAGATACTTAAGCTCTGGCTTCCGCAGTATGAGGTCAGTCTTGCGTATATGGCAATTTTACTGCCGATGTGTATTTTTGACGGCAAGATGAACCTTGTGTGTGCGACATATTTTAAGGTACTGAGAAAAGAGAGATTTCTGCTGTATGTCAATATCTTTTCCATGGCGCTTAGCGTCGTACTGTCTATTGTGGGTGCGTATGGTCTGCACAGTATAGATTCGATTATTCTGTTTATGGTATGTTCGATAGGTGTGAGATATTTTATTTCACAGCTTTATCTTGAACGTCTGCTTGGGAAAGCGTCCGGACAGGCAGGTGCACGCGTGGGAATGGCTGAGGAGCTTGTGCTGGTGGCCATCTGCGCTTATGCGTGCTGGAAGCTGCATTCGGGATCTGCTTTTGCGATAACAGCTATTGCGTATCTGATATATCTTGTGCTCAACAGAAGGAGCATTGGATATTTATGGGGAATGGTTAAGGCTAAGATTACAAAATAAATTGTATTTGTAAGATTAGAAAATAATATTTTATTGGGAGGTATTTTGTTATGGGAATTATTAAAGAGGTATTCGGTCATGATAGTCATGGTGAGAAGGTGTACTCATACACTGTGACGAATGAGCATGGAACGAGAATGAGAGTCATTGAGATCGGGGCGGCACTTCAGTCGCTTGAGGTGGCGGACAGAGACGGTAATTTTGCAGATGTTGTCCTTGGCTTTGACAATGTGGAGCAGTATGAGAAGGAAAATGGCGCTAACTTCGGCGCTGTTGTGGGACGTAATGCCAATCGCATCAAGAACGGACATTTCGTGATAAACGGAAAGGAGTATCAGCTTGCCATAAATGATGGCAGGAACAATCTTCACAGCGGTCCGGATGGATACAGCTCAAGGAAATGGAGCAGTGAGATTGTTGAGGATGAAAGAGGTCTTGCGGTAAGATTTTCACTTATAAGCCCGGATGGGGATCAGGGAATGCCGGGTGAGCTTCATATATCGGCTATGTATGTTCTCACTGAGGATGACAGCGTAATTTTAGAGTATGAAGGAGTTGCCGGTGAGGATACCATAGTAAATCCTACCAACCACTCATATTTCAATCTGGCAGGACACGCTTCCGGCACGGTATATAATCAGGAAATGTGGCTTGCGGCGAAGGAATTTACACCTTCCGATTCAGGTCTTATTCCTACAGGGGAATACAGAAGCGTAAAGGGAACACCTATGGATTTCACTGAACCAAAGGCTATAGGTCGGGACATCGAGGCCGATTATGAGCCGCTTGTGCTTGCAGGTGGCTATGACCATAACTTTGTTCTTGACAACAAGGGCGAGGTGGAGCTTGCGGCAAGCCTTTATGACAGCGGGAGCGGAAGATACATGGAAGTGTTTACCCAGATGCCGGGTATCCAGATATATACAGGCAATTTCCTTAGCGGAAAAGTGCGGGGAAAGGATAACTGCTACTATGGAAGAAGGAGCGGAGTATGCTTTGAGAGCCAGTTCTTCCCGGATTCGGTGAACAACATGGCATTTGAATCGCCGGTTGCCAAGGCAGGGGTACCATTTGATTTTGTGACGATTTATAAATTCTCCGTAAAATAATCTTTATTAGATTATAATATTCGAGATATAACTCGAAATAATCAGCATTAGCGTGGAATATAAATGCGTTGATAGTAAATTTCCGGGAGGCGGACACATGAGACTGGATAAGATAAATACAGAAGAAGCGTTCCGCTATCTTGGCTATGGTATATCGGCTCCTGATGAGCAGACGGCGGAGCTTGCCGCCGATTGCGAGAGGAAGCTTCTGGAGGTTATTGACGCAAAGTATACATATAAGTATTTTGAAATTGATAAAAATGACAGTGAGCCGGGCAGTATTGCACTGTACGGTACATCGTTAAGACTGTGCGGAGGAGCGATTTTCGAGCATTTGGAGGGCTGTAATGGTGTGGTACTGTTCGCAGCGACATTGTCGGACGGAGTTGACAGGCTTATAAGGCAGCTGTCAGTCAGAAGCATGGCTTCTGCTGTCATCACGGACAGCATGGCTTCGGCAGCGGTTGAGCAGGTGTGTGATATTGCGGAGCAGGAGATTATAAAAGAATTTGCCGGTAAATACACCACCTGGCGCTTTAGTCCGGGGTATGGTGATTTTCCACTGGAGACACAGGCGCTTTTTTTGAATGTGCTGTGTGCTCAGAAGAGAATAGGTGTTAACATTACAGGGGGTGGACTTATGACTCCCTGTAAGTCTGTTACGGCGGTTATAGGTGTCTCAGATTATGAAATTGAAAGAAAAAGACGTGGCTGTAGTGTGTGCATGATGAAGGACACCTGCAGATTCCGCAAGAAAGGTGAACACTGTGGAGTTTAAGGAATTACTTGAAAAGAAAAATAAGGCAGAAAAAAAATATATATTGCTGGATGGTGCCATGGGAACCGTGCTTCAGGCATCGGGGCTTAAGCTTGGACAGATACCGGAGGTGTTATCCTTCACAGACGAGGAGCTTCTTATCGGAATACATAGACAGTACGTTGAGAGTGGTTCGGATATAATCTATACCAACCCCTTCGGCGGCAACAGATATAAGCTTGAGGGCTGTGGCTACACAGTGGAGCAGGTCATAAAGAAGGGAATTGAGAATGCCAGAAAGGCATGTGAAGGGACAGACTGCATAGTTGCACTTGATTTAGGACCTATCGGAAGACTTGTTGAGCCTACAGGAGATTTGAAATTCGAGGAAGCATACGATATATATAAGGAACAGGTAATCGCAGGACGTGAGGCAGATGTCATTGTGTTTGAGACGATGACGGATTTGTTAGAGCTTAAGGCTGCCGTACTCGCTGCGAAGGAGAATACAGAGCTTCCTATTATCTGTACAATGACCTTTGAACAGAATATGAGAACCTTCACGGGCTGCCAGGTATCTTCGATGGCACTCACTATGGAGGGACTTGGAGTTGATGCACTGGGTGTTAACTGCTCATTAGGACCGGATGAGTTATACCCGGTTGTTGAGGAGCTTGGCAGATATACAAGGCTTCCGCTTGTTGTAAAGCCTAATGCAGGACTTCCGGACCCTGTGACTAATGAATACAATGTAACTCCGCAGGAATTTGCTGCAAAGATGGCTAAGATGGCTCAGATAGGCGTAACCATAATGGGCGGCTGCTGCGGTACGAGTCCTGCATACATAGCGGAGCTTAAGAAGGCTCTTGACGGCGCGGAATTTGTTCGGGAGGAAAGAGCCATCCCATCTGCGGTATGCTCAGCGAGCAATACAGTTGTGATTAATCAGCCCAGAATTATCGGTGAGAGAATAAATCCTACCGGAAAGAAGCTGTTTAAGCAGGCACTCAAAGACCATAACCTTGATTATATTATGAATCAGGCACTTGAGCAGATTGATGGCGGTGCGGAGATACTTGATGTCAATGTAGGACTTCCGGAGATTGATGAGAGGAGCATGATGGTTGATGCCATAAGAGCTATCCAGTCCGTATGCGACGTTCCTCTGCAGATTGATAGTACTATACCTGAGGTTTTAGAGGCAGGGCTAAGAATATATTGCGGTAAGCCGATTGTCAATTCAGTAAACGGTGAGGAAAATTCCCTCAACAATGTCCTGCCGCTTGTCAAGAAGTATGGAGCCTGCGTGGTAGGTCTTGCACTTGATGAGAACGGAATACCTAAGACCGCACCGGAGCGTGTTGCCATCGCAAAGAAGATTCTTGACAGGGCGCTTGCAATCGGAATACCTAAGGAGAATGTGTTTATAGACTGTTTAACTCTCACCGCCTCCGCAGAGCAGGATGGTGTCATGGAGACACTGAATGCGCTTCATGCCGTACATTATGAGCTTGGACTTAATACGGTTCTCGGAGTGTCGAATATCTCATTCGGACTTCCGTACAGAGAGCTTGTTAACCAGAATTTCCTTGCTATGGCGCTCACCTATGGACTTACACTGCCGATTATCAACCCTAATGTGGTTTCGATGACAGGTGCGGTGCGCGCATACAGGCTTCTGACCGGCATAGACCGCAACTCCATGGACTATATCCGGGCATATAACGGATATACCCCTGTGAAGGCAGGAAAACATGAGAATGCGGCTAAGAGCACCTCTGCCTCAGATTCATCAACTAGTGGAGCACCTGAGAAGGGAACACTCGCATACGCTGTTGAGAACGGGCTTAAGAATGATGGTGCCAGACTTACGGCTCAGATGCTTGAGCACATGGAAGCTCTTGATATAATCAATGGAACGCTCATACCTGCGCTTGACCGTATCGGCAAGAATTTTGAGAAGGGAAAGGTGTTCCTGCCCCAGCTCATTCTTGCAGCGGAGGTTACGCAGGCTTCCTTCGAGGTTATCAAAAAGAAGCTTGCGGCTGATAACAAGACTCCTGTAAGCAAGGGAAAGATTGTCATGGCTACGGTAAAGGGCGATGTCCACGATATAGGAAAGAATATAGTGAAGGTAATCCTTGAGAATTACGGTTACACAGTTATAGACCTGGGCAAGGATGTCGACTATATGACAGTTGTGAATGCGGCGATAGAGCACAAGGCTAAGCTTGTAGGTCTGTCCGCACTTATGACAACAACCCTTGTCAGCATGGAAAAGACGATTGAGCTGCTTCATGAGCACAAGGTCGACTGCAAGATTGTGGTTGGCGGTGCGGTGCTCACACCGGAGTATGCAAAGCAGATTGGCGCAGATTACTATGCCAAGGATGCCATGGATACCGTCGCAGCGGCTAGAGAAGTATTTGGTGAATAGAAAGAGAATATATATAGATGAAAGAGAATCAGTTTTTTGCCCTGATGGGAAGAATGAAATATATCAACCGCTGGGGACTTATGAGAAATACCAGAAAAGAGAATATATGTGAACACAGTCTCGATGTCGCCATGATAGCGCACGCGCTTGGTGTAATCAACAATGTGTATTTTGGTGGCAGCTTGAATGCGGACAGACTTGCCATAATGGGAATGTACCATGATGCCACGGAGATTATAACGGGAGATATGCCGACACCTGTAAAATATTATAATCCCCTTATACGCCATGCGTATAAGGAGGTTGAGAGCGTGGCTAAGGATGAGCTTTTGGGTGGACTTCCGGAGGAGATGAGAGCTTACTATGAGCCGGTGCTGCAGGATACAGAGAAGGAGGCGGTTCTGTGGCTGTATGTCAAGGCGGCAGATAAGCTGTCGGCACTTGTCAAGTGCATTGAGGAGCGTTCCATGGGAAATCAGGATTTCCTGAAAGCGGAGGAGACAACGCTGCAATCAATTCTGGACATGAAGCTCCCTGAGGTCAACTTTTTTGTGGAGCATTTCATTCAGGCATACGGTCTTACACTTGATGAGTCAAAATAGGCGGCTTTGGTGTTATTTTGATACGGGATGGGTATGGATGCTGGCTGGGGCAGTCTTTATTGGAGTATAATAAATGGGTAAAGCTTTATTTATAGCAGAGAAGCCTAGTGTGGCACAGGAATTTGCCAAGGCATTAAAATATAATACAGTGCGTCGCGATGGCTACGTTGAATCGGATGAGGCTGTTGTGACATGGTGTGTCGGACATCTTGTCACAATGAGCTATCCTGAATGTTATGACCCGGCGCTTAAAAGATGGAGTCTTGATACACTGCCTTTTATTCCGGCTGAGTGGAAGTATGAGGTTATCGAAGGAGTAAAAAAGCAGTTTGATATTGTTTCAGGGCTCCTTAATCGTCCTGATGTAGATACAATATATGTGTGCACGGACTCCGGGCGTGAGGGAGAATATATCTACAGACTTGTTGAACAGCAGGCTCATGTTGAGGGCAAGAAAAGAAGACGCGTGTGGATAGACTCACAGACTGAGGAGGAGATTTTAAGAGGAATACGGGAGGCTAAGGATTTATCCGAATATGACAGCCTTGCGGACGCTGCATATCTGCGCGCGAAGGAGGATTACCTTATGGGTATCAATTTTTCGCGTGTCCTGACCTTGAAATATGGAAATACTATATCTAATTACCTGAAGCTTCAGAAAGGAACCGTTATAGCGGTCGGACGCGTTATGACCTGTGTGCAGGGCATGATAGTAAAACGCGAGAGGGAAATCAGGCAGTTCGTTGAGACACCGTTTTACAGGGTACTGGCTAAGTGCAGCTTAGGCGGAAGCGTATTTGAGGCTGAGTGGCGTGCTGCGGAGGGCTCAAAATATTTTGCCTCCCCTAAGCTGTACAAGGAGAATGGATTTAATAAGGAGGAGGACGCAAGGGCGCTTATCGAGCAGATAACAGAAGTGAAAATGCCTGATACCTCGCGGAATCTGAGCGTTGTTCCGCCGGCTGACCTTGTTATAACAGGGCTTGAAAAGAAGAAGGAGAACAAGAGCGCACCGCTTCTGTTTAACCTTGCAGAGCTTCAGAATGAGTGCTCAAGATTGTTTAAGATAAGCCCTGATGAGACACTCAGGATAACTCAGGAGCTGTATGAAAAGAAGCTTGTCACATATCCAAGAACGGACGCGCGAGTTTTATCCACCGCCGTTGCTAAGGAAATATATAAAAATATAAATGGGCTTAGAGGATATGAGCCTGCCGCCGGGTATGCAGCGGAGATTCTTTCGGGCGGCAGCTATAAGACGATAGCTAAGACGAAGTACACGAATGACAAGCAGATTACCGACCATTATGCGATTATACCGACAGGACAGACAGGGGCTGTGAGGGGACTTTCGGCAATGGCTCTCAAGGTGTATGACACCATTGTGAAGAGATTCCTTGCGATATTCTATCCGCCTGCTGTATACCAGAAGGTTGCGATTATTATGAAAAAGGATACGGAAAGCCTTTTCTCAAGCTTCAAGGTGCTTATATCGGAGGGCTACCTTAAGGTTGCGGGGATACCTGCTTCGCAGAACAGGGGAAATAAGAACAACGATGATGAGACAGAGGATGTAAAATGTGATGCAGCGATGCTTGAGCTTTTACAGAAGCTGAAGAAGGGTGACATAATACAGGCAGGAGAATTTTTTGTCAAAGAAGGAAAGACATCACCGCCTAAGAGATATAATTCCGGTTCGCTGATCCTTGCGATGGAGAATGCGGGACAGCTTATCGAGGACGAGGAGCTTAGGGCACAGATAAAGGGCAGCGGTATCGGAACGAGTGCAACGCGTGCCGAGATATTGAAAAAGCTTATCGACAAGGGCTACATCAGGCTCAACGGCAAAACACAGATTATAACACCTACACTTCTTGGCGAGATGATATATGATGTTGTGGCAGCGTCGATAAAATATCTGCTGGATCCCACACTCACGGCGAGCTGGGAGAAGGGGCTTACAGGCGTTGCCGATTCGAGCATATCAAGCCGGGAATACTTGGATAAGCTCGAAGGCTATGTTACCAGAAGAACGCTTGCGGTTAAACAGGTGAATAACCAGTATATGCTGAGGCCATATTTTGATTATGCGGCATCATTCTATAAGTAATTAGGATAAATAGATTGTTTTAGGTAAACTTATGTGATAGAATAATTCTAATTTGCAGGGAATTTTTGAAGGAGATTGCATTATGTCAGAAGAGCTTAGAATAGAGAAGCTATATAATCTTAGTGAGACGATAGCAGCAGAACTTTTTGAGGGACTTGATTATCCGTGGCAGGCACTTCCGCTTATCGGCGAATTTATCAAGAAGCTTGGGAGAACGCTTGATAAATCGGAATATGATGAGACAGCGGAAAATGTCTGGATTGCCAAGAGCGCTGTGGTAGCACCTACTGCATACATCAACGGACCATGTATTATAGGAAAGAATGCAGAAGTCCGTCATTGCGCATTCATCAGAGGAAATGCGATTGTGGGCGAGGGAGCAGTTGTAGGAAATTCAACAGAGCTTAAGAATGTGGTACTATTTAACAGGGTTCAGGTTCCGCATTATAATTATGTTGGGGATTCAATCCTGGGCTATAAGTCCCACATGGGAGCAGGCTCAATAACCTCGAATGTGAAGTCTGATAAGGCTTTGGTCAAGGTAAGGTGTAACGGACAGGTGATTGAGACGGGACTTAAGAAGTTCGGTGCCATGCTTGGAGATAATGTCGAGGTTGGATGTGGTTCAGTGCTCAATCCGGGAACAGTGATAGGACGTGGAAGCAATATCTATCCTCTTTCATCCGTGAGAGGCTATGTTGCCGGGAACAGCATATATAAAAAGCAGGGCGAGGTTGTAGAAAAGCAGTACACTGAAAATGGAGGATTGAAGTGAGTAAGGTAGCGATAGTAACGGACAGCAACAGTGGAATAACGCAGGCATGTGCAAAGGAACTGGGAATATCGGTGCTTCCTATGCCTTTCTATATAAATGGCAGGCTCTATTATGAGGATATTGATCTTACACAGGAGCAGTTTTATAAGGCATTGGGCGAGGATGCAGAGATATCGACCTCACAGCCATCGCCGGGCGATGTGACAGATCTGTGGGACGGACTGCTTAAGGAGTATGATGAGGTTGTCCATATTCCTATGTCAAGCGGTCTAAGCAGCTCATGCCAGACTGCGATAATGCTTGCAGATGATTATGACGGGAAGGTTCAGGTGGTAAATAACCAGAGAATTTCCGTAACACAGAGGCAGTCTGTGTTAGATGCCATGGCTATGGCTGAAAAGGGCTATACGGCTAAGCAGATTAAGGATAAGCTTGAGGAGACTAAGTTTGAGTCAAGTATATATATAACTCTTTCAACATTATATTATCTTAAGAAGGGCGGAAGAATAACACCTGCCGCAGCGGCGCTTGGCACATTGTTAAAGCTCAAGCCTGTTCTCCAGATTCATGGCGAGAAGCTTGACGCATTTTCTAAGTGCCGAACGCTCAAGCAGGCGAAGCAGACTATGATAAATGCTGTTTCGGATGATTTTGTCAAGCGCTTTGGAAGCTCGGAAAAGGGAGAAAATATGTATATTGAGATAGCTTATTCCGGAGAGCCTGATGAGGGAAAGCTGTTTTATGATGAGGTGAAGGCACTTTTTCCGGAGCATGATATTGTGATGAACCCGCTGTCGCTGAGTGTGTCGTGCCATATAGGACCGGGGGCAGTGGCACTTGCCTGTGTGAAGAAGCTGGATATATAAGAATATGAAATACAGAATATTGGAATGAGGCTTAGTGTGAAAAATAAGCTTGATAGCATATTTTTCACACATGTAATTTGTTTTTGAGCA
>ULMV01047821.1_pt1 | contig 15429 bp, 10 predicted proteins | sample 1951751 | NCBI WGS metagenome assembly ULMV01 (sample SAMEA4835560, study PRJEB28245) | human gut metagenome | biome: gut microbiome; material: fecal sample | place: Denmark | collected 2008 | reverse complement strand
GGGCAGGGCAAAATCGCCGATATGGTGTCGCCCAAGGCGAGCGAGCGCCGCGATATGCTTGAGGAAGCGGCGGGAATTTCACATTTTCGTTACAGACGCGGTGACGCGATTAAAAGACTCGCGCAGGCGGAGGAAAATCTCGTAAGGCTTCGCGACATACTCTCGGAGCTTGAGAGCAGAGTAGGTCCTTTAAAGGCGCAGAGCGAAAAGGCACAGAAATTCATAGTGCTTGCCGGTGAGCGAAAAAATCTCGAAATAGGTATTTGGCTCAACACGATAGACAAGACCGGCGAAAAAATGCGCGATCAGGAGCATAAAATAGAAATTGCCGAGGCGTCGCACAAGGAGGCTCAGGATGAGCTTTCAAAAATCGGCGAGATGATTGACAAGGCGGCGGACGGCACAAGAGACATAAACATTAAATTGGAGGAAATCAGAAATTCGGCTTCGGGCTTTGAGGAAAAGCTTTCGGATATAGATTCGCAGATAAAGGTTGCCGAAAACTCGATTTTACATAACAACGAGACAATAGAGCGTATAAACCGTGACAAGGCTGCGGAGAACGAGACGGAGCAAAATATTGACGCCGCCGTTTTCGCTGCACGGGAATGCATACAAAAGGCAGAGGAGCAAATAGCCGACGCAACAAGGCAGATGGACGAGCTCTCAAAGCAGGAGGAGACTTATCGCCTGAGCAGCTCAGAGTTTTCCGATAGGGCGGCAGCTCTTTCGGGTGAAATATCGGCACTTTCCGTAAGGCTTGCGGATTGCCGAGTTACGGCGGAAACCGCAAATTCCTCCATAGAGGAGATAAGGTCGAGAATTTCCGCGATAGACGAGTCCATGGGAACGCGCAAGGACGATTACGACGCGCTTTTAAAACGCAAAGCCGACGCGGAAGCGGAACTCAAGGAAATACAGGACGAGATAGTTTCCGTCAAAAACGCGATAGACGGCTATACTCTGCGATTTGAAAACCGCGGCAAAAAGGCAGACAGCGTAAAGCTTGCCATAGACGAAAAACAGCGCGAGCTTCACAAGGGGCAGGACAGGGTCCGCCTTCTTGAGGATCTCGAAAAAAATATGGAGGGCTACTTCGGCGCGGTAAAAGCCGTTATGAAGGAGTCTGGCAGAGGTGCGCTCAGGGGCATATACGGCCCCGTATCTCAGCTCATAACGGTTAAGGATAAGTATTCGGCTGCTATCGAGACGGCTCTCGGAGCGGCTGTGCAGAACATTGTTGTAGATAATGAAACCGACGCAAAGCGCGCCATGGGCTTCTTAAAGGAGCACCGCGCAGGCAGAGCCACATTTTTGCCGATAACCGCAATTAAGGGCAGAGTTCTCTCAGAGCAGGGGCTCGACGACCAATACGGCTTTGTAAGCATTGCCTCCGACCTTGTGTCGTATGACAACAAATATTCGGAGATAATCCGCTGGCTTTTGGGTCGCACGGCAGTTGCCGAGGACATAGATTCCGCCATAGCGATTGCAAAAAAATATTCGTATCGCTTCCGCATAGTCACGCTTGACGGTCAGGTTATAAATGCCGGCGGCTCCATGACGGGCGGCTCTCGCGTTCAAAATGCAGGCATACTCAGCCGAGGCAATGAGATTGAAAGACTTAAGGGCTCTCTTGCTTCAATGCAAAAAGAGCTTGACGGGATGCTCTCGGATTACAAGCTTTTGTCGGAGGACGCCTCTGCCGCAAAGGCGGAGCTTGAGGGCGCCGAGGGCGACCTTTTAAGAGCTAAAGAAGAAAATATCCGCCGCGAGGGCGAATTGAAGCTTGCAAGCGACAAGCTCTCGTCCGTTTCCTCGGGCGTTAAAGAGCTTTTGGAGGAAAAGGAGACTCTCGAAAAGAGAATCGAGTCCGTAAGCTCGGGTGCCGAGGCGGCTCGTTCGCAAATCGACGAGCTTAAAGAAACGCTGGAAAACAAGGAAAAAGAGCTTGAGAGTATAACCGGCGACAGCAAGACTCTTCAAAAGAATCGCGAGGAGGTCGCGTCAAAAGCGGCTGAAATAAGACTTCGCATAGTTTCACTCCAAAAGGATGTTGAGGCGAACACGGACGAGATTACAAGGCTTAAAAATCGTAAGACCGGTCACCTTGACCGTCTCTCGGAGCTTGACGGAGAAATACGCGAAATCGAAGAGAAAAACGACGAGCTCAGAGCCTTGACCGAGCGGCTTTCGGCTGATGAAAAGGCTCTTAAAGCAAATCACGGCGACGCGCAAAATCAGATAAACGAGCTGATTTCACAGCGTGACGAGCTTGAAAAGCAGGCGAATGACTTAAGGCTTCACGAGCGCGCAAAATCCGAGGAGCGCGAACGTCTCAGCGGCGACATAGCGCGTCTTGAAGAGCGCAAAATAGCAATGCGCAACGAATATGACAATCTGACGAGCAAGCTTTACGACGAGTATCAACTCACCCGTCGCGAGGCTGCGGCTCTCGAAATAGAAATTGACGATTACTCCCTTGCGGCAAAGCGTCTCGCAGAGCTTAAATCGCAAATCCGCGCTCTCGGCTCCGTAAACGTCTCCGCAATAGAGGAATACAAAGAGGTATCCGAGCGTTACGAATTTTTGTCGGGGCAGATAAATGATGTCGAAACCTCGCGCGCGGAGCTTAATAAGATGATAGATGATTTGACCGGTAAAATGGCAGAGCAGTTCCGCGAGCAGTTTAATCGCATAAACTCATGCTTCGGGCAGACCTTTATTGAGCTGTTTGGCGGAGGTAAGGCGGAGCTTCGACTCGAGGACGAGCGCGACGTGCTTGGCAGCGACATTGAAATCAAGGTTCAGCCGCCCGGCAAAAACGTTCAGAACATCAACTTGCTCTCCGGCGGTGAAAAGGGACTTTCCGCCATTGCGCTTCTTTTTGCGATACTCAAGGTAACCCCTGCGCCGTTCTGTATTTTCGACGAGGTTGAAGCGGCACTTGACGACGTCAACGTTTCGCGTTACGCTCAGTACGTTCGCCGTATGACTAAAAACACCCAGTTCATCTTAATTACCCATCGCCGCGGCACCATGGAAGAAGCCGACGTACTGTACGGTGTGACCATGCAGGAAAAGGGTGTATCCAAATTACTTGAGTTAAAGACAGCCGAAATGGCGAAGAAACTCGGTTTAGCATAAATCTTGCGCACAATGCGGCTTTTGTTCACCCGAACTCGCGTATATACATACGCGTCGGGGTTCGCAAAAACCACCTTGTACACAATCTTTAAGCTAAACGGGTTCGATATATATTTCAAATAAAATGCAGCGTAAATCTTGCGCACCATGCGGCTTTTTTGCTCACCCGAACTCGCGTATATACATACGCATCGGGGCTTACGAAAACCCGTCTTGCACCAAATCTTTACGCTAAACGGCATGGCTATATAATTTAAACAGAACACAGCGTAAATCTTCGGCACGATGCGAATTTTTCTCACCCGAACTCGCGTATATACATACGCGTCGGGGTTCACAAAAACCACCTTGTACACAATCTTTAAGCTAAACGGGTTTGATATATACTTCAAATAAAATGCAGCGTAAATCTTGCGCACCATACGGCTTTTGTTCACCCAAACTTGCGTATATACATACGCGTCGGGGCTCGGAAAACCCGTCTTGCACCAAATCTTTACGCTAAACGGGTTTGATATATACTTCAAATAAAATACAGCGTAAATCTTGCGCACGATGCGACTTTTGTTCACCCGAACTTGCGTACCGTAGTACGCGTCGGGGCTTACGAAAACCACCTTGTACTAAGTCTACGCTAAACGGGTTTGATATATACTTCAAACAAAATGCAGCGTAAATCTTGCGCACAATGCGGCTTTTGTTCGCCCGAACTCGCGTATAGACAAAAATTAACTACACGCCGCTTTGAGCTTTATTTGCGGCGAAAAACGCGGCGATACTGTGGCTGTGCTTAAAATATTCGCATAATCTATTTGATTGAAATCAAAAATTTCTTATCCGAAAGGAATAAACAAATGGGAATTTTCAGCAAAATAAATTTCGGCCTTACAAAGACCCGAAATAAAATGGCGGGAGCGATTGATGATTTGCTCGACAGCGTCGGCGAGATAAACGACGACCTTTACACCGAGCTTGAAGAGCTGCTCGTTATGCACGATGTCGGAGTGCAGACCTCGCTTGAGATAATCGAGGAGCTTCGCAAGCGCGTGCCGGAGAAAAAAATCAAAAATCCGACAATGGTTAAGGATGAAATCAAGGAGATTGTCGCCGAAAAGCTATACGGCGGCGAGGATATGGGGCTTATAACCATACCGTCCATCATATTTGTAATAGGCGTCAACGGCGTAGGTAAAACCACGACCATAGGCAAATTGGCGGCGATGTACAAGTCCGAGGGCAAAAAGGTCATTTTGGGAGCGGCCGACACATTCCGTGCCGCGGCAATCGATCAGCTTCAGATTTGGGCGGACAGAGCCGGTGTTGATATAGTAAAGCACACCGAGGGAGCAGACCCGGCGGCTGTTGTTTTTGACACGATAAATGCCGCAAAGGCAAGAAACTGCGACATTGTCATAATTGACACCGCGGGAAGACTTCACAATAAAAAGAACCTTATGGATGAGCTCGCCAAAATGTACCGCATTATAGACCGCGAGCTTCCGTATTCGGACCGCGAGGTGCTGTTGGTGCTTGACGCCACAACGGGACAGAACGCCGTAAATCAGGCGCGCGAATTTATGAACGCCGCCGAAATCACCGGAATAGTTTTAACAAAGCTTGACGGTACGGCTCGAGGCGGAGTTGTTCTCACTATTAAAAACGAGCTTGGGATTCCCGTTAAATTTATAGGCGTGGGCGAGCAGATTGATGATTTGCAGCCGTTTAATCCCAGGGCTTTTGCCGATGGTCTGTTTGAAAAAATAGATTACAACGAGGAGGACGAAAAAGATGGAATTTCGCAAGAAGATGTGGCGCCTGACGGGCAAATTATTCAAGCTGCTGGATCACAACAGATCGGACATACTGATAAGGATGAACAAAGCGGCAAAGACGAAGATAAAAAAGAAGAGGGCAAAGTCAAAGCTGACGACGACGCAGCAGATGAAAGCGGAGTTCATGGACTGGAACAGAGTGAGAAAGATATAGAAGACGCTCCGTCCGACGCAGAGAAGCCCAAAAAGAAAAAGGAGAAAAAGCGCTTTGGATTTTTTAATCGCCACTCATAATATGAAAAAACGCGCCGAGCTTCAGAGAATACTCTCGCCGCTCGGAGTTAACGTACTGACCGCCGATGAAGCTGGTATAGTTCTTACCGATGTTGAAGAGACGGGAACAACGTTTGAGGAGAACGCATTTTTAAAGGCGGATTCGGGCTGCCGTGAGAGCGGTATGCCGTGTATAGCAGACGATTCGGGACTGTCCGTGGACGCGCTCGGCGGCGAACCGGGCGTATATTCGGCAAGGTATGCCGGAGAGCACGGCAATGACGATAAAAACAACCGAAAGCTTCTTGAAAAGCTTCGGGACGTTCCGCCCGAAAAGCGTACTGCATCGTTCGTTTCGGCGGTGTGCTGTGTTTTCCCGGACGGCAGGCATTTTACCGTCCGCGGCGAATGTCACGGAGTAATAGGCTATGAAAAGCGCGGCGACGGCGGTTTCGGGTATGACCCTCTTTTCTATGTGGGCGACCGCTCGTTTGCGGAATTTTCACCCGAAGAAAAGGACGCCGTGAGCCACCGAGGAAATGCTCTGCGCAAGCTTGCAAAGGAGCTTCCCGAATATTTAAAATAACCGAAAGGCATTGATATACAATATGACAAGTAAAGAAAGAGCCGAAAAAAGAGCTCAGGCAAACAATATGGAGCCGTTATTCCAGCTCGGTAAGGGCGGTATGTCCGACGCGCTGATAAAGCAGGTTGACGACGCACTGACCGCAAGAGAGCTTATAAAGGTCAAGGTGCTTCGCGACACTTCTCCGCTTACTCCGCGCGAGGCGGCGGACAGGATAGCCGAGGCAACTGGCAGCGAGGTTGTGGCGGTTATCGGCGGAAGTATGATATTTTACCGTTACAGCAAAAAGCTTCACGAAAATAAAAAGAAGAAATGAAAATTGGAATTTTCGGCGGTACATTCAATCCGCCGCACAATGGGCATTTGAGATTAATCGAGACCTTTGCCGCTAAATTGGAGCTTGACAAGGTGCTCGTAATTCCCGATAAGCGGCCGGTTCACAAGATTTGTGAGGACCTGGCACTTGACTCCGACAGGGCAGAGCTTTGCCGCCGCACGTTTACGGGCAAAAATTACGAGGTCAGCACCATGGAGATCGACCGTGACACCGACAGCTATATGATATTCACGGTGAACGAGATTTTGAGCAAATACAAGGACGCGCAGCTGTTTTTGATAATAGGCTCGGATATGTTTTTGTCGTTTCATAAGTGGTATAAATACCGTGAAATAATGAAAAAGTGTACCCTGTGCGTTATGTCGCGCGAGGACGAAGACACCGTAAAGGCACTGCGCTCATATGCTTTTTCGACCTTGCACATATATATGCCGTCGAATGAGGCGAACGGTATTATAATTTCTCCGAGCAGCCCTCTCGAAATTTCGTCTACCGAAATAAGGCAAAAAATATCCGCGGGTGAGGATGTGTCCGATGTTCTGACGAAAGAGGCGTATGAATTCATAAAGGAAAGAGGTATGTATGGATACGCAAAGAAATAAAGAGTTCTTTTATGAAATTAAAAAGCATCTTACGCCCTCGCGTTTTTACCATTCGCTGAATGTTGCGTATGAGGCGTATCGTCTTGCCGGAATTTACAAAGCCGACAGGGAAAAGGCGTTTACGGCGGGGCTTTTGCATGATATTATGAAGGACACTCCGAAGCAGGAGCAGTTGAAAATAATCACCGATGATGGTATAATTCTAACACCTACGGAGAAAAGCAGCACAAAGACGTGGCATCAGTTATCGGGCGCCGTGTACATAAAAAAATATCTCGGCGTAAAAGATGAGGATATAATTTCGGCGGTGCGGTATCACACCACGGGCAGAGAAAATATGACTCTTCTCGAAAAGGTGGTCTATATAGCGGACTATATCTCGGCGGACAGAAGGTATCCGGGTGTTGAGCGTATGCGTGAAAAAGCATACCGAAGTCTTGACGAAGCAATGCTTGAGGGGCTTCAGTTCACCGTTATCGAAAATGTAAAAAAAGGCTTCCCCATTCATGAGGACAGCGTTAAAGCATATAATTTTATCGCAATTTCTTACGAAAGGAAAAAGTTATGACGACAGAGGAATTACTCAAATTGACGGTCGAAACTCTCGACAGAAAAAAGGGTATGGATATAAAGGCTCTCAAGGTAACGGACCTTACCGTTATTGCCGACTATTTCGTGATAGTCACCGGCACGTCGCCGACTCATATAAAGGCTCTCTCGGACGATCTTGAGGACAAGCTCGCCGAAAAGGGCAAAAACGCAAAGAGCGTTGAGGGTAAGGCTACGGGCTGGATACTTCTTGATTACGGCACGGTTATAGTTCACGTATTTACAAAGGAAAGCCGTGAAAACTTCAATCTCGAAAAGCTCTGGGGCGACGCCGAGGAGGTTGACGTTTCCGAGTGGATAAGCGAATAATACTTTTAGATAAAAATTGACTATACTGCAAAAGGGTGAAATAAATGGAATACGATTTTAAGCATATTGAAAGCAAGTGGCAGGAAAAATGGGAAGAGGAGGGCGTTTTCCACGCCGTTGACAATTCCGATAAGCCCAAATTTTACGGACTTGTCGAATTTCCCTATCCGAGCGGAGCAGGTATGCACGTAGGTCACATCAAGGCGTATTCGGGTCTTGAGGTGGTATCTCGTAAGAGAAGGCTTCAGGGCTACAACGTGCTTTTCCCGATAGGATTTGACGCATACGGTCTGCCGACGGAAAACTATGCCATTAAAACGGGCATACATCCGCGCAAGGTCACCGATATGAATATAAAGAAGTTTACAAGTCAGTTAAAGCGCGTGGGATTTTCGTTCGACTGGACAAGAGTTATAGACACAACCGAAGAGGGCTACTACAAGTGGACCCAGTGGATATTCCTCAAGATGTTTGAAAACGGTCTTGCGTTCCGCGACAAGACTCTCGTAAACTATTGCCCCTCCTGCAAGGTCGTTTTGTCAAATGAGGATTCTCAGGGCGGCAAGTGCGATATCTGCCACAGCGAAGTCGTACAAAAGTCAAAGGACGTTTGGTATCTTCGCATTACCGAGTATGCCGATAAGCTCTTGGAGGGTCTCAAGCACGTTGACTATCTCCCCAACATCAAGGCTCAGCAGGAGCATTGGATAGGCAAGAGCCGCGGCGCGTTCGTCAATTTCTCTCTTAAAGATATTCCCGAAAAGCTTAGGATATACACAACTAGGCCCGACACTCTCTTCGGCGTTACATTTATGGTAATTGCTCCGGAGCACCCGATAATCGACAAGTATAAGGATAAAATCCGCAATATGGATGCGATAGTCGATTACCGCACAGAATGCAGTAAAAAGACAGAGTTTGAGCGCACTCAGCTCGTCAAGGATAAGACGGGCGTCAAAATTGACGGCCTTACCGCGATAAACCCCGTAAACGGCAGGGAAATACCGGTTTATATTTCCGACTACGTAATGATGGGCTACGGCACGGGCGCAATAATGGCTGTGCCGGCTCACGATGACCGTGACTATGATTTCGCCAAGAAATTCGGTATAGACATTATCGAAGTTATAAAGGGCGGAAATATCGATGAGGCGGCATATACCGGCGACGGCGAAATGGTAAATTCCGGCTTCCTTAACGGTATGGACAATAAAAAGGATTCCATCAAAAAGATGATAGATTATCTCACCGAAAAAGGCATCGGTGAGGGCGGAGTTCAGTATAAGATGAAGGATTGGGCGTTTAACCGTCAGCGCTACTGGGGCGAGCCTATTCCGATCATCCACTGTCCGAAGTGCGGAATGGTTCCCGTTCCGTATGACGAGCTTCCGCTGAAGCTTCCGAATGTTGAAAACTTTGAACCCGGTCAGGACGGCGAGAGCCCTCTTGCAAAGATTGACTCGTTTGTAAACTGCAAGTGCCCCGTCTGCGGCGGCGACGCAAAGCGCGAGACGGACACCATGCCTCAGTGGGCAGGCTCCTCGTGGTACTTCTTAAGATATGTTGACCCGCACAACGATAAGACCTTTGCCGACTATGACAAGCTTAAATACTGGATGCCGGTAGACTGGTACAACGGCGGTATGGAGCACGTTACACGCCACCTGATATATTCAAGATTCTGGTATAAATTCCTCTATGACCTCGGCGTAGTGCCGTATGAGGAGCCGTATCAAAAGCGCACCGCTCAGGGTCTTATCTTAGGACCGGACGGAGTTAAAATGAGTAAATCGCGCGGCAACGTAATAGACCCCAACGAGGTAGTTGATGTATACGGCGCCGATGTACTGCGCACTTACGTTCTGTTTATGGGCGACTATGAGCAGGCTGCTCCGTGGAGCGAATCGAGCGTTAAGGGCTGCAAGAGATTTATCGACAGAGTATTTAATCTTCAGGAAATCCTGACGGACGGCGACGAGTATTCAAAAGAGCTTATGAGTGCTATGCACAAGACCGTCAAAAAGGTTTCCGAGGACATAGAGCAGATGAAGTATAACACGGCAATAGCCGCTCTTATGACGCTGCTCAACAAAATTTACGAAATCGGTAAAATCAACCGTGCCGAGCTCAAAACGCTTATTATTCTCGTGAACCCGTTTGCACCGCACGTCACCGAGGAGATGTGGGCGAATTGCGGTTACGGCGAAATGCTTGCAAAGGATGCAAAGTGGCCGAGCTTTGACGAGGCTAAATGTATTGACAGCACCGTTGAAATAGTAGTCCAGATAAACGGTAAGATAAGAGCGAGACTCTCTGTTCCCACCGACATTGAAAGCGATAAGGCAATAGCTCTCGCAAAGAATGACGAAGGCATAGCTGCCGCTCTTGAGGGTAAAAATATCATTAAGGAAATCTATGTAAAGGGCAAGCTTGTCAATATTGTCGCTAAATAATGATATATCGTTTTTCGATTTTTGCGGATAAGCTGTCACAAAAATACAAAAGCGCGCGTTGCGGACTTCTTTATGTTTATAGGTTCGCTGTTTTCGGCGCTCGGTAAATGACAAATGTTTATATGAAGGACAGTTTAAAAAGAATTACGGCCGTTATACTGCTGGCGGCGGCAACCTTGCTTGTCGCTTTGCAGTGCGGCTCAATAGCAAAAAAAGAGGAAGCGGCAGCACTTTTACGTGCCGACGCTTCCTCTTCGTGCAATAAAATGCCTCCCGACGGCTTCTTTCGTGAAAGCGTGGAGTCGCCGAAGGCTGCCGTTGACAATAAAATCAACGCTTCCGAAAACGCCGGTATAGACGTCAAAAATGAACTTACTGCGCTGTTTACCGACCTTTACGGCCTTGTGGGGGACGTTTTGTCGGGAAGCGATGCTGACACGGGCGAGCTTGAAGTCAGATTTAAAAATATATTTGACGGGCTGTTTAAATTGGACGCGGATACCGTAAAAACCGACCCAACCGCCGATGGCGTGCTTAAAAACGACGGCTTTGTGGCGTCTGCCGCCGAGGTGCTGTGGAATTATATGGATTATTACGACACAAACAGGCTGAAAAAACAGACGGAATCCGCAGGCGTGACGGTGAAAAAAGATATACCTTATATTTCGGACGGCAACAAATATCATCTTCTTGATATTTATTATCCCGAAAATGCCGCAGAAAAGCTGCCGGTGATAATCGACATACACGGCGGCGGACTTATGTATGCGGAAAAAGAGGTTAATCGCGTCTATGCGTCGCGTCTTGCGAAAAGAGGATATATAGTTGTGTGTATAAATTATTCTCTGTGTCCCGACGTAACATATCCGACGCAGGTGAGCGATGTTATGGCGTCGTACCGCTGGGTGGCGGAAAACGGCGAGGCTTATGGCTTTGACCTTGACAGAGTCTTTGTTGCAGGTGATTCTGCCGGCGGTCAGCTTGCATTTTACACCGCGGCGGTAAATACGAGCGACGAATTAAAATCGCTTTACGGCGTTTCGGATACCGGACTCAACATAAAAGCGATAGGGTTGATTTCCGGAATGTTTGATATGAAAAACGGCGTTAACAGCGCGCTTTTATCGTGCTATCTCGGCTACGATTATAAAAATTCGCCGTATTATCCGTATTTGCAGCCCGAGGAGATAATTGATAAATCCGACATTCCGCCGGCATATATTGTGACGAGCGTCAAGGACTTTTTGCACTCTGCTTCGGATGACCTCAATAAGCTTTTGACGGAAAAGGGCAAGGAGCATATGTATCACGATTGGCAGCTTACCGTGAACCGTTCGTCGGGGCATATAACGAGCGTCGCCTATCCCGATCTTCCCGAAAGCGCGGAAACAATCGATGAAATGCTCGCGTTTTTTGAAGCACATTCATAAATAAACGGAACCGCAAGGGGCTTTTACCCAAAACGGCTCCTTTTTTCGCCTTAAAAGCTGACAAATCAGCCTAACATCTCTGCTTTATATTGATTTTTTTTGGATATCATATATAATAGTGTTATATAAAATAAGGACAAAATCGCTTTGCACCGAAGGACGGTAATTCATAAAAGACTCGGCGCAAGTCACATTGTCCGAAAGACACAGAGAATTCGGAGGTGTCCCTTATGGACAACGGCAAAACCCTGCGCCCGTTCGGTATGCGCGACAAAATCGGCTATGCTTTCGGTGACTTCGGCTGTAATATGAGCTTTGCGTTCATAAACAGCTATCTTATGCTGTTCTATGTTACTTGTATGAAGATAAACCCGAAGCATTTTGCGATTCTCATTTTGCTCGGTAAAATTTTCGACGCGATAAACGACCCAATTATAGGCGGTCTTTGCGACGCGACAAAGCCGGGAAAAGACGGTAAATTTAAGCCGTGGATAAAATGGGCAAGCCCCGTACTGCTTCTTTCAAGCATAGCTTTGTTTATCTATGCTCCGAATGCCCCGTACGGAGTGAAAATTGCTATGTGCCTCGGCATATACTGCCTTTGGAGCGTTGCCTACACAAGCGTAAACGTGCCTTACGGCTCTATGCAGAGCTGCATCACAAACGACCCCGACGGTCGTTCCGCGCTGTCAACGTGGCGCAGTATCGGCGCTATGTGTGCTCAGATTCCGATTATGATATTACTGCCACTTTTGGTTTATGATAAAAACGATAACCCCAGAGGTGAGCTGTTTATCGTTTTTGTAGGCGTTATGGGCGCCATAGGGCTTGTTTCGTTCTGGCTGCTCAGACGGATGACAACCGAGCGCTTGGCACCTGCCGTCGCTTCGGAAAAGCAGAAATTCAACTATTTTGCCACTTTGAAGTCATTCTTTAAGAATAAGCCGATGATGGGCGCCACCATAAGCACCGTCGCTTACTTAGCACTTATGATGACCGTAACCACATCAATGCCGTACGTGTTTATGTGCTATTTTAAAAACACGAAGCTTATAACGATTGCCTCCATGCTTGCGGGCTGCCCCATAGCACTCGGAATAGTCCTTGCAAAGCCCATGCTTAAAAAATTCAGCAAAAAGCAGCTTTGCACATACCCGTTTTTACTGTCGGCTCTTTCGGCAGGGATTGCAGCGTTTGTAAGAATAAAAAATCCCTATGTCTGGATAGCCCTCGTAGCCGTTTCAATGTTCGGCGCGGCGTTTTACCTCACACTTATGTGGGCACTCGTTGCGGATTGCATTGACTATCAGGAGCAAAAAACGGGGCGTCGTGAGGAAAGCTCCATATATGCAACCTATTCTCTTTTCCGTAAAATCGCGCAGGGCGTAGGAGCCGCGGTAGTAAGCTACGCAATAGGCGCAACCGGCTACAATCAGAACCTCGGCGCGCTTGAGCAGGCACCGGGCGTTCCCGAAAAAATATATTTCGTGACCGCATTTCTTCCTTTTATCGGTGCGATCATCAGCTTTTTAAGTATGCTGTTTTTGTATACTCTTGACGATAACGCACAGGAAAACGGCAAAGACGGCAAAGATAAAAAAGAAAAAACACAAGAGTGATTTTATAATTTCCACGGAGGAAAGCTATGCGAGAAGTAATAAATATAAACAAAAATTGGCTTTTTTCAAAAAAAGAGCAGCCTGTGCCTAAAACTCTGCCGGAGGATTGGGAAAGCGTCAACCTGCCGCACACCTGGAACGGCACCGACGGTCAGGACGGCGGAAACGATTATTACAGGGGCAAATGCTGCTATGTAAAGCTGCTTAAAAAAGCGGATTTGGGCGAAAAGCCCGTGCACTACATTCAGTTTGACGGTGTAAACAGCAGTGCCGAGGTCTGGTGGAACGGCGAAAAAATAGGTTCACACGACGGCGGATATTCTGCGTTCCGTGTAAGAATTCCGGAAATTTCGGACGAAAACATACTCAAGGTTTACGCCGATAACAGCCCGAACGACACGGTGTATCCGCAGGTTGCCGACTTTACGTTTTACGGCGGTATTTACCGCGACGTAACGGTTATCGGAGTCGATGAAAGCCACTTTGACCTTGAGTTTTACGGCTCGTCGGGAATTATGATAACCCCGAAGGTAAGCGGCTCGTCAGCAGCTGTCAATATAACCGCGAGGGTCACAAATCCGCAGGACTGCTCAGTTCGTTTTGTTGTGACGGACGCGGATAACAAGCCCGTGGGCGAAAAGAGTGTCGATGCGTCCGACGGAAAGACGGTTATAGAAATCGAAAACGCGCATCTGTGGAACGGCACTCAGGACCCGTATCTTTACTCTCTTACAGCGGAGCTTTTGAAGGACGGCGAAAAAACAGACGAAATTTCGGTAAGGTTCGGCTGCCGCAGCTTTTCCATAGACCCGCAAAAGGGATTTATCCTCAACGGTAAGCCTTGCCCTCTGCGCGGTGTTTCGAGGCATCAGGACAGACCAGGTATCGGCAACGCGCTCACCGAAAAGGAGCACCGTGAGGATATGGATTTGATATGCGAATTGGGTGCTAATACCATACGGCTTGCACATTATCAGCACAGCAGAGTCTTTTATGACCTATGCGATGAGCGCGGTATGGCGGTTTGGGCCGAGATACCGTACATTTCGCGGCATATGCCGGGCGGCAGAGAAAATACCGTAAGCCAGATGAAGGAGCTGATTTATCAGAATATAAATCATCCGAGCATAATAGTTTGGGGCTTGTCAAATGAAATTACCATGAACGGTGCGTCTGATTCGTCGCTTATCGAAAATCACCGTATGCTCAATGATTTGGTGCATAAAATCGACCCGACGCGCCCCACCACAATAGCGGTACTCAGTATGTGCGACCCGGGCGAGGAGTATGTTAGGATTCCCGACGTTTTGTCTTACAATCACTATTTCGGTTGGTACGGCGGCAAGACCGATATGTACGGGCCGTGGTTCGATAAGTTCCATAAAAAATATCCCGACCGTGCCGTCGGTATGAGCGAATACGGCTGCGAGGCTCTTAATTGGCATACCTCCGACCCGCAGCAGGGCGATTACACCGAGGAATATCAGGCAAAATATCACGAGGATGTAATTCGTCAGATTGCCGTTCGCCCGTGGCTTTGGTCAACTCACGTCTGGAATATGTTTGACTTTGCCGCAGACGCACGCAGCGAGGGCGGCGAGAACGGAATGAATCACAAGGGCCTTGTTACGTTCGACAGGAAATATAAAAAGGATTCTTTTTATGCATATAAGGCGTGGTTGTCGGATGAACCGTTTGTGCACATCTGCGGTAAACGCTATATTGACCGCCCCGAAAGCGTGACGAGCGTCACGGTTTATACAAACGAGCCGTCCGTTGAACTTTTTGCAAACGGCAAGAGCCTCGGCGTGCAAAAGCGTGGGGAATTTCCGTTCTTTTACTTCTCGGTACCGAACGAGGGCGAAACCGTGCTTACGGCAAAGGCAGGCGACTGCACCGACGAGAGCCGCATACGCAAGGTCGATAAGGCGAATCCCGACTATGTATTGCAGGAGGAGGGCGCGGTTATCAACTGGTTTGAAATCGAAACTCCGCCGGGATATATGAGCGTAAACGACACCATAGGCGATATTTTGGCTACCGCAAAGGGCAAATTGCTCGCTTTGAAAATTCTCAAAATGGTTCGTGCCAATATGAAAAAGAACAAGGGCAAGTCCACAGGCGGTATGGCGGATATGGCAAAGGGTATGAAAATCAACAAGAGTATAATAGAAATGGGCAAGGGCTTCAGCGTCAAGCGCGTATGTATGATGGCAGGCGGCTTGTTTACAAAGGAACAAATCCTTGAAATCAACGCAAGCCTTAACAAGATTAAGAAAAAGCAGAAATAAA
>ULMV01008258.1_pt1 | contig 15837 bp, 30 predicted proteins | sample 1951751 | NCBI WGS metagenome assembly ULMV01 (sample SAMEA4835560, study PRJEB28245) | human gut metagenome | biome: gut microbiome; material: fecal sample | place: Denmark | collected 2008 | reverse complement strand
CGTCCAGCGCCTCCTGCTCTATCGTCGCGGCCGGGTTCGGGGCTAGGCGGATGTCGAATCTCTCGGCCTCCTGCCCGTCGATATCCACGATCCCTCCTATTTGGTGTATCCCGTTTCTCCAGAACTTAACCCCGGTTGTCTCTAAATCGAAAAATAGTAATTTCATATCTATTGATTTTTAAAATGTTCCTTAATCTTCTCCAATGCCTAAACAATTAAACGCCAACCATCCACTTACAACTCCCATCGCAAAAATAAACAAAACCATAAGCGAGAACAGCGCCCAATCTTTTGTATTTAGTTTATTGCTCTCCTTCTTTGCTTTTATTTTTTTCAAGAATATTCTTGTCAACATTGAAATCGAAATCAAATGTCATATTATTAGCTATCTCCCCATCAATGCCTTTGTTATTAATAAATATCTGTCTCTTAACACTCATATCCCTAATATTTCTGCTACATAAACAAATCCATAACATACATAATTATCAGCGTCATGCTCACCCCAATTCACATGCCATACGACGGCGCACGGGAAATATAATGGCATATCCTCAGCCATAGGATCCTCTTTGAAGTCATCAATGTTTATCTTCTCCCTCCACCTCCACAGGTCTTGGATATCGTTCAAGATCAATTTGTTCATAACAATCTGGTTTTTAATACTGATACAAAGATAGGATTTAAACAAAAATAAAAGCATGAATAATATTAAAATAATATTAATCATGCTTAAATATAAATATATCCCTTCTAGTTCTCACGGATATACGTATTCGTATTCATCTGGAGGAGATGTCTTATATTCAACATCGCACTCCATATTGGTGTAATAGTTATCCCCTTTTCTGTATACTAACGCTACCCAACAGTCATATTTTTTGCTGTATCCTATAAGAGGAACACCTTCCATAGGAGGATTATCCTCCGTTTTGTACCTTATTCTTGCTGTTTGTTTTATACTCATATAATCCATTTTTTAATAATGTTATTATCAGTGAAAATAATGTATCTATAAGAAGTCTCTCGCTACTCCAATATATAGGGATCTCGTCTATGTCTCTATACGCTACAGACCATGCATGTTTTAGCTTATAACATTCTAATGTACAACCCTCTATCTCATATGGGAGCAAATTCAGTAACGTCCCTACATCCCAAACAGGGTTGGATATATCCGGGGTAACGGCCTCGATCAGTCCTATACGACCAGCGTCATCCTCCATAGAATGTAATTGATCCAGATACTTGTCTCTGAAACCGATGGCGGTGGAGATAGGAAGGCCGGCCTCGACCAGCATCCTCCCCTGTTCTTTTGTGGCGAATATCCTTTCCTTCATAATTTCATTTTCCTTTCTACTGTAACTATCGTATCATTATGCCATCCCCCATGAGCCACAAGAAGAATCTCCTGCTGCTCGAAGCCAAGCCCGGCCCCTATACCGCCGGAGTTCCACGCGCAGGTAATGACCACCCCTCCTTTCTTGGTGATCCTAGCTATCTCCTTCTTCTGCTTAGCCCAATAACTAGATTGTGTTGTTTGCATATCAACAGCACCTCCAAGCTTTTTATATGACTCGGATACCTGTCTCGGGGAATATGGTGGATCATACAACACCATATCAGCTATATTATCGCTAAGACCACGCAGGAAGTCCGTGGCGTCTTTATGATACATAGCCTTAGTCTCAGGATCAAGATCGTTGGTGATCGTCCCTATATCGCTGTTTCTGGCGAATGGATCCACTATAACCATCCCCTCTTCTCGATATTTATCTATAAGTTCCCTTATCGGTTTTATGCTGAATGTCTCGCTGTTCGGCATTGACCATTTCTTGTTTATAATCATCTCTTAACTCTGTTTTAAATTTAAGCTTCATAGTACTTCTAGGTACAGGATCGCATATGTCATCCCACCAATTCTTGTGCCCTTTCGGTGGATGTATATCCTTTTTCCATAAAGATCCCTTAACTGTCTTGATTCTTCCGTATGGTCTCATTTTGCTCGTGTTTACCTTCACATGTCACATTATATCCGTTTCTAATGACCCGAACATAAGCTCATCAGTAATTTTGCGAAATTCCTTTACAATATCATTTATCTGCTTACGTTCGATGCTTCTTAGCAAATGGGCTATCACATCCACTGTCCATCCGTTACCCGCTAAAGACATGGCCGTATTTGGGGCTATCCCGTCAAGGTAATCATCCGGCAATGTCTGTAGCCTACACATCTCCACCGGGGTCAGGTATCTGAATTTGTCTTTCATGTCAAAGGCGTTAGGATATCTTCCTGGAGGTAGTGATGAGATCACGTTATCTTTCATGACTGTTGTCAGGCAATTACTTTTCTTGATGGGAGTGGTATTCTTATCTTTTCTTATCTCCAGACATTGCGTTATTTTTATGTCCTTGTCACAATCCTTTCGATACCCGTCCTCTCCTATCCTTCTACCGACAATGGTCCCTATATATCTCCCTCTTATGGCTCCCGGATTCCAACCCTTGTCATGCTCTAGAATATCATCCAATGATATATGCTTGTCTTTCGGCATTTCTACCGGCCAATTGCACCAATAAAGGCGATGCCGGGTCTGTGCCGAGACCAAGGCGCTATCGATCTCCACCGGCTCCACGCCAAGCTCCTCGGTAATCACCCAGCGGTGCTCATCCCGCATCCGGACGTTCTCGCCCAAGAACAGGACCTTACCTTTGGTCTCCTTCCTTAAATGCTTTACGATGTCCGAGAAGCAAAAGAAAAGCCTTCCACGAGCGTCCATGAATCCTTTACCCTTACCTGAGCTAGAGAAGCTCTGGCAACAGAACCCTCCCATGACCAGATCTATGTCTTTCCAAGGGATATCCCATGTTCTCCAGTTATTAACATCCCCTAATTGAATAATATTAGGAAAATGTTTTTGACTTACCTTTATACATGTCTTGTCTATCTCCGAGGCGTAGTAAGTCTCTATAGGTATACCGGCTCTTTGTAATGCTAGATATCCACATGATATCCCATCAAATAATGATAATACTTTCATATTGTTTATTTATTCTCAGACCTAAAAATATCCTTTGCGATCATATCAAGGGATATTTTATGTATCTTAGGTAAGACCTTAACCAATTTTATACCAAAATTTTCTCCCCTCTTAACAAAAGTCCATTTCCCGTATATGATCCCATGCATCATATTTTGTATTATCTCCTTGCTATCCGTCAAGAACACTTGATAATAGATACTGTTGACATAATTGAAATCCTTTCCATGATCATTTGCCGGTCTTAATATCATTACAGCCGAAGAGCATCCACGAACGAATCCGTGTATCTCAAGACATTCCTCGAACTCATAATTATCGCGTTCCTCATCATGAACATCCTTAACTCATTTACATGGTCTCCCGTCTTTAAACGGGATCTTTAACTGTTTCTTTGCCATCTTTTAAATTATATTATAATGTTATTACCTGCTCATAGGTGAGCGTGCCTTTGTAACCTCTAGCTTTTAGTTCTTCGATAAGTTCTCTAGGTTTGAATTTGGCTAGATCTGGATTGGTAAACACTTTCGTTAATTTACCCCCCCCCATCTGCATTGGCTTTTTTGGACGATTTGTAGGCATTTGCACAATCCTTACAGTAGTATCCAAACCCATCCTTTTGTGATTTGTTCTTATAGAATTTATCTACTGGTAATTCTTTACCACATTTCTTGCATATTTTAGTCTCCATGTCTATTAAATTAAATTATGATTCAATGTTTTCAATCTTAAATTCCCAGTCCATAGCGTCATGCGTTGCTTTAAATCTGTTTCTTTATGACAATTTGGTTCCCGTATTGAGGTATAATGCATAAACCTTCATTCAATCCATTTATTTCCAGTTCCCCAAAATTATTTAGATTGATAATAAACTCATTCCCAACCCAATCAAAAACTCGTATGCCATTTTTAACTTCTATTTCATCGTCACCGCAGCGATGATTAATAATATGCACTTTCATTACCTTCGTGCCTGTTGTCCTATATTTATAACTCTCAATTTATCATATCCCTCTGAAAGAATCCCATGATCAAACAATTTGTTAGCGTCTATCTTAAGACTTCTATAATTGTCAGTTATGTTGATATCACTCCACAAGTTCAATCTTCCCTTATCATCTAATTGCATATGGATAAATCCTTTTGTTATCTTCTTCCCGGCTTTAAGGCGCTCTACGTCTTTATCAGTAATCTTTTTCATACTTTCGATATTTTATCGTTACAATTAAATTCATCTTTCATCCTGATCTTTATGCCTCCATATGATAATTCCTTATGAGCTGTGACAAAATAATCAACCGCATCTTCATCTAATAAACTATGCGGGCACCTTTCCCATACAGGACTTTGATCTAGATGATCCCATGTGGCTACAAGTAACCTATTCTTGTCATCATCAATAGCTATTTTGTATGTCCCTGTAGTAGCCTTACGTTTAATGATCGCTCCATTTAACATCTGTTTCTTAGCCCAGCTCCATGAGCCTCTCAACCCAAATGTTCTTATAATCCAGTTATTTATCTTCTTCATTTCAAATTATTTGTTAAAAGTGTAATATAAATATAAATACATAAATTGAATAGGGCTATTCACCATGCCCTTATCAGTAGGATCATCGTATTTGTCAAGCCAAAGACGAAGCGCCTCCCAATCGATATCCTTACGGTCACATACCATGCAGGCTAGGTTAGCCCCGAACAGTTCCCCGTCGCCGCCCAGCGACTTGTTAAACCTCTTGGCTAGTCTTTCCTTGAATCCCTTATCATACCATATCCCGGAAGTAGCGGCATAACAATAATAAGCGTTGTATTTCATTTTCACGCCCATCTTCTCAAACAATGGTGTATGCCATATCCGATCTAAAAAGAATACTATTCCACGATATATGAAGGTTCGGAGATTTTTCCTGTATTCTTTCCCCAAGAAATTATCCACACAAGATATAGTCCCGCCTGAATAATACCAATTATTGGCGCCTCTCTTAACCTTATCCGTCATCTTGAATTTATTCTTTCTGTCTTCCACCCTATCCCAAGGTTTCAGCTTATCCTCATTAAATGTCGGGCAATAATGATAGTAATGATTAATCCACGAGAGGTAGGGGTTGTATATCGTGTATCCATTATCGCTGACATATGAGTTCATATCATACCCAAGCTCCTTGGCTAGAATAGATCCCTCATCAGCTAATACCTTCAATATCGGGTTCAAGTTCCATATCTGATCTTGACTGACGAACATCGAGTAACATGGATCCTCATCCTCCCCATACCATCCTCCCATCCCGCTCACTATTTTATCCAAATCAAGTGAATAATCTTCCCCGGGTAAAAAATCATCTCTAAGAAAAAAACCTCTATATGGGATCATATCATGTATGCCTGGTTGGTCGTCAAATATGAACTTAGCGTTCTCGGTCAATCTAATCAATGTTTGCAAGACAGAGGATATATCTATGGGTGCATATTCACACCCATAGACCTTATTATTTATCCAAAGATATTGAAGAAGCTCGGCTATATTAATAGTCCCGTCCTCCACATATCCTGTCTTGTTATCGAAGTTTATTTTGGCTAGAGGTATATTACTTCCTTGTGGTTGATCACTTTTTTCATTACAACAATGCACGAACCTGTCAAAGAATATATCTTTCCAACCAAAATATTTATCCCTTATCGTCATAAGCCTATTTCTTGTCGTATAACGACATGACGTTAATAAGATCAGCTTTTCTGGCCATCCCCTCAAGTTTATTAAAGCCATCCATGTTATCTCCGCTGACGATGATAGTAGGATATACCTCTATACCGTACTTGGATATTTCCTCCTCCGTGGCTTTGTTCTCCGGGATCTGGTTTAACGTGACCTCACCCTCATACTCCTGTAATGTGTTGGCGATAATATACCGCATGTAGTCGCTGTACTCAGCGTCTTTCTTCGTGAAAAAATCAATTCTTACCATCTCAAATAGTTGTTAATCTGTTAATAATCAAATCAGCGGTAAATATAGCATTATCTACCTCATCTATACTCATCTTTCTCCCATCGAAATCGTTAGATAATAAATCTTTAACAATCTGATATCTACGCTGCTCCCAATTTACGTTTACATCAAAATTCAGATTCTTTACATAATCATAATTTAATTCATTATAACTGTAACTGAGATACTTAACTATCGGGAATAGGCTATCATCAATAGTGCGCTTGATTACATTAACGTATTTACCCGTTCTTTTGTCGATAGCTCTTAATCCCTCATCTACTACTCTTTTTACTCTTTTTCCTGACTCTTCCATTCTATAAGCCCTTTGTTATGTTTATCGTAATATAATAACGCTATGGCGTTCCAGCATACGGCGGATAGATGCATGAATCCCTCCTTATCATATCTCTCCCCTTTCGTATAAGCGACCAAGTGTCTCATGAGTGCACCTAGATAACGATTGAACCCATCAGGTATATCCTGCCATGAGTTTTCAACGTACTTCTTGGCGCCTTCCGTATATACCCTCACGATGTCCTCTATCTCAGCCAAAGGAAGGAGATCCCACCTGAGTTTGCCGTCGGCCCGGTCGTCTTTGCCGCTGCCGTCCTTTCCGACGAACGGCGTATCTGTCGCTTCCTCCTTATTGGTATTACATAGACCCTCGCCGATAGAGCTATAATCTGTAAGCTTATCAACCTTTTCCTCATCAATAAGCCTTGATTTAATAGCCCTGTTTAATGATACAACCATTTCCTCGTCAGCCCAAGCATATTTATATGATGTTTTAAATAATGGGCCTAATTTCATCATTCCTGTACGATCGGCGGTTTCAAGTACCTCAAATACCTCACCGTCATAAACAACCTTTTCGTATTTACCAAACTCTTCTTTCATCTTAAATTCTTTTTGTTGGTATTATTAATAAAACTCACTAAGATCCCTGCATTCTGGCGTCTCACCTGTCATAGAGTAAAGCTCACCAGATGATAGGTGCACGCAATGAACGGTCTTCCCGTCTATATACTCACTTCGCTTCGTGATCCCACAAATAGCGCAGCGTTGGATCCCCGGACCCGCCTTTATCCATGAGTGCCGTACGCTCCCCTTCCTTGTCCTGTTGGTGTCATTAAGCTTTCTCATGATCAATCCTCAAAGGTCATTATAATCTTATCTTTCCCGATAATAACCTCATTCCCGCTCCTTACATCAAAACATTTCCCTTCATCTGCCTCCTTGAAATAAAGAACGCCATTGTACTCGAATAAACCGAAGCCGTAATCGTCTAGCTTCATTTTGCTAAGTTTTTTGAACTTATATACGTTTTTCATATTCTCCATATTACAAGCAACCCTGTGTAAAACTTTTGTGAATCATATTTTTCCCATCCCTCCATCATCATGGCAAAGGAGATTACTATTATTATAATAATAGATGGCGATTATATACTATTTTACACCAGATATGTTATAAAACATACAGATGTTATTTAATTTCATATTCTTCTTTTCTAATTTTGTTTCACTCAATCGAATCATATAGTCCCTTGTTTCGGACAAGACGATTGGGTAAAAGAGGTCTTTGATATAAGGTTTTACCCTAAAAAAAAATATTCGTTGGGTAAGTAAAATCAAAAACGTTTTGTTAAGTAAAAGAATCCGGTGATCTCACTTTTGGGCAACCGGTAGAGGGTATTGGTGATACCCAGTATGATGTTTCGTACAAATGTATATTGTTTTACGCTTTTGGTGTAAATTGGTATATAATCACCTAATAGATATCAACCCTACCATATCACATCCTCCTTTCTTTCAAAAATCCCATCATATCCTCCACGCTAAGCTGGAAGCCGGCCGCCGCCTTATGACCGCCGCCGCCGGGGTTGACCTTGCGTGCCAGCGCCGAGACATCCACCTCCTCCTTGGTGGTATAGAACGAGCATCTGAAGAATCTGCCGTTCCAGCAAAATGGCATCATCAAATCATGTTTTCTAGGATCGTACATAGACTCGAATGTGGTGGAGTTAAACTCCGTAGTATTCATACATATCGCCTTGTATCCAAATATATCTGCCTCGAATGAGAACATATTCATCTCCCCTCTGTTTTTCTCTACTATATACTCTATTATAACCTCCCCGTTATTTATCATATCATTCACTAAGTTGTTATCGGCTTTATCTAGTACATCCTTAACAATGTTTACATCAAGACCGCAATATCCCCTCATCCCGTACTGGAATGCCATGACATCACTCCAATCGAACCGGTCGTGATCCCATACATCATAAGCACTCAATAATTTTACCACGTCAGGGGTTTCGATATCATCGAAAAGATATTCCCACGTAAGCTCACAAGCCGCCGTTCCGATACGTCTTTTGCCTTTGACATTATAGTCCTTCACAGCTTCTATCGCCGTCTTATGGTGGTCTATCCATGTGACATCTATCCCCTTGTCTTCCCATTCGTCGAATAAGAATCTCGTTCTATCGCCAAATGACACGTCAACTACAAACACCTTATCATATTTATTCACGTCAGGTATTTCCTTGCCGTAATTGTAAGGAAGAAGATCAATATCCCCTTTGAAATACTTTTTACTATAGCTGCTGACATTACTCCGTCAAGATCAGCCTCATGATATATACAACCTATCATAACTTATTGTTTTTAATTAAAAAATCTATATATTCTTTTATATCCTTGTTCCTATCATTATCCCAGTCAAATGTCTCGTTTATGAATTTGAGGTACGATATTGGGATTGAATGCAACATCCACCCACAATATTTCCCGAATGTTATTACCGTAGAGCCAAGGGGATGATCCGGCCTCCCGGGTACAGGGGAGGCGGTAATGCCCTGCGCCAGCCCCCTCCTTCGGTCTTTCTTGGCGGCTTTGATATCCAGATCTGTTTTCGTTACCTTATCCCCCATCGGGATATTGGTAATTAGTTTATCGCCGATAAACATCCCCCATCCATATCCTTTGTAGTTCTCTATACTAAGTTTCCTTATATCACCGAACCTTGACGAGTTGTTACAACAATCAACGACCAATGCGCTATCCTTACCGTCCTTTATCCTAACCGCCCTGCCACAATTACCAACTATAGCTACGTCCCCTCTTCTTCGAATAATTATTGTACCTATTCTATTCCTGACGCACCATACTTTCTCATTCTCATTGGGAATATCTATTTTCATCTTGGCTCTACTATATATATATTTACCTACTTTTTCTTGATCTTTAGCATTTTGACCATCTATACATATGTAATTTTGTTTTTTGAAATATCCTCTATAAACAAATCCTGTCTTTGTTATCTCCTTATGAACACAACATCTATATCCTCTTGTAACAGCTAGTTGTTGTATTCTGTCTGCATATATTTTATTGTTTTTAAGACATATTGTATACCCTCTTCTTTTGTAACTACCCATGTCTTTCTTCTTTAGACCATCTCCTTTATCTATAGCATCTAACAATATATCAAACTGTCTTTCGCTTAAATGATCGTATATACTACCGCAATTTTTATCTATAAAATCTCCAAGATATTCCCATCCATGTTTATCTTTTTGATCTTTTATAGGCATTCCTTTTGATATTTTAAAATGAATCATATCTTCATAATTAGCTAATTCCCCTTTCCTTTTAAGCCTTATCTTATTATATTTCATTCCGCATTCCTTGATTGTATTTTCTATGTCATCAATTATATCCGGGTGTACAAGAGACTGGGCTATTGTGATAGAATTATTATACTTACTTAAATTACCATCACTTAAGAAATAACCAAGAAATTTTATATCACAATCTCTCAAAAAAGGATAATCTCTTTTTCTGTCAACTCCAGCTACTGGTATATAGAAAGATGTTCCTCTTTGATAAGACTTTATCGCCTCCTCTTTTTTGTATGGATACCCATTTTGTTTATCCCATTTATTTCTCACTAGAAGATCATGATCTTCTGTTATCCTTAAATTTGCATGACGACTATTAAATGTTACAAACCTTTCACCATCATAAACATCCCTATATACAATATCTTCAATGTTTACCCAATATATATCACCATTATCATATGATGCCACAATATCATCTTTTGATATTTCATGATATTTTAAAAACCCTCTTTCTGTTAATATCTCTGTTTCCATATCAAGACACGCCTGATACCATGTGGAAAAAGAAAATGTAGGTCTTCCAAACATCACACAATCCAGACCCGGATGATCGAATCCCGTACCGAGGGCGGAATAGTTGAACACTACCCTCGTCCCACCTGACTTGAATCTCTCGACTATAGCCTCCCGCTGCTTCTTTGGCGTGCCTCCGTGAACCACTTCCGCCATGCCAGCGCATATCTTTGCGTTCATCCATTCGGCGGCGGTATTGCAGCTCTCAACAGAATCCATAAACACCAGTATAGATCTGCATACGTCTTTTAACACCATCAACCGACGTAAAATAAGGTTGTTTAAGCCATTTTTTCTCACCGCCTCACTAATAGACTCAGCCGTATATTCGGAGCCGTTAGAATTGAGTTTAAGGGCATCTCCATTGAAATCCCATGTCTCATATTTAAGAGGTGTCCAAAATCCTTGCCTTATCATCTCCTCCACCTGTATGACATGGATTAGGTTCTTGAAATATACCGGTCTCATACGAGTGATGAAATTAAGCTGGGAATATGACACCTGCCCTATCGACATCGTTTTAAGCCTGCATGGTGTAGCGGTAAACCCTATCACCTTTTTCGGTTTCAGTTCATTCATGAATGTCATGAACTCGCTACCATCCTCCGGGCTATACCCGGCATGAGCCTCATCTATCAACACGTTCCTGATCCCCATCTCCTTAAGCTTATCAACAACCTTCTTGATAGACCCTAACGTGGCGTATATCATGTTAGACAGCTCTTTCTTACCACAGGAAGCGGAGTAGATGGTAGCCGGTATGCCATACGACGTTATCTTGTCGTGGTTCTGTTGCAGCAATTCTTTTGATGGTTGTAAAATCAGCGTCTTATCTCCCATCAATCTAGCCGCTTCTGCTATCAGAAGTGACTTACCGCAACCTACAGGACCTATGATCAATACCGGATCATGTCTATCAAAGTTTATGTAATCGGAGATACTTTTAACACACTCCTCTTGATATGGTCTTAACTTGTATATCATTTGGATCTGTAGTTATCAAAAACGTCTTTTACGTACTTTAATCTTATCGCACACTCCCGATCATCGTCCATTTTCACCATCAAAGTCTCTTTGGTCTTGCTTATGGCTATCACCTCTCCTACTCCTATCTGGGTATGGACTATATCGCCTAGCTTTATATTACATTTGATCATGGTCAAGCTTTTTATTAAATTCCTCTATCTTGCTCCTGTCTGTCTCATTCACCATCTCAGCCTCTTCCTTGAATATGTCATACCCTTCCCGGATATTGTCGCCAACCATATTCTCTATCATCTCCCTTAGCTCATCGCTTCTTACGGCAAAAGATATCTGGAATGATTTACTTGTGCCTTTCATCAGGTAATCAATCTCCTTCTTACATTCCGTCATCAACCGATCCAGATTATCGAATTTAACGAACTTAGAGTTGCCATTGGCTTTCCTTACCCCATCCTTGAAATCCTCCAATATCCCGTTAAACACATCTGCCATACACATCATGGAATGTAGCCATACCAGCATATTGAATTTATATTCATTATCAGCGTTGTTCATCAAACTCACCAAAGACTCGCTTTTTGTCAACATGATCTTCGATTCCCGGTCTACGATATCCTTTATCTCCTGCCGGCATTTCATGGCGCCAACGAAATCCATTTTAGAATAACATTCATTTGATTTCTCTACCAATTTCCTGATATCCTTTCTAGACATCAGAAGATCTAATATCTGTTTTTCTTTTTCACTTTTGACCATAATCATTTATTTATTGACACAAATATGATTAAAGCCTATATATTTACCTAGGCTTTTTAATAAAGTTAATCTTTTTTATTCTTTCTTTTTGAATCATCCCAATCCGATGAGTACCTGCATGTCCCTTGTTTGTGGATCGAGAAATCGCACCAAAAACACAAGGGCTTGGGGCGGGGTTCAAGGCAGGCCGGCTGGCGTCCCATGAGGTAGCGCTTCTCGTACTTATACCCCTGTTTGGCGTCGTCCCAAACGTGAGCTTGATAGCTATCTATTTTATTTGTCTCGAAATCATACATGTCAAGGAGAATATCGTTAAGTTCCTTGACCGATCTCTCTACTTTCTCCTTATCTACCTTCACGTTCTGATTGTCCAGCATGCGGGTAAAGAAATAGCTGCACATATCCGGCAATACCTTATATTTTCTGAGTATGTAAAAGGCGTATATCGGATGCTGGAGATTGTGAAGCAGCTTATCCTCATCGAATAACTTTCTCCCGGACTTCCAGTCTATCGTATACATAGCTATCCTGTCTTTTGTCTTATACTCTCCACGCCAGTCCACCGATCCTATGATATGTACCTTATCGTACGTCACGCCATCCAAGGTAAGGGGCTTGGGCAGCTTATAGGGCAGGACGAAGCCCTCCTCCACGCCGGCCGGTCTCGACCCCCGGATCACCTTCTCCATTGGCGTAAGATCGGACCACGTCTTCTTATAATTGCCAGCGGCATCCTTCTCAAACAACCCCACAATCCATCTTATTAACCTAGCCGCATGTTGCATAGACTCGATCTGGGATTTTACGCTATCAAAAGGAATCTTCTCTATATCCGCATAGTAATTGAAAGCCTTACTCATATCCTCATAAGAAGGTCTACATCCGTTCTTGAAGAAATACTCCATTGTCTGGTGGATAACCGTACCATATGACGTAGCCTCGTGCTTCTCCGTGGATCTGTGACCCTCCACGTAAGTCTTATACCACTTATACGGACATTGGACAAACGTGTCTATCTGTGAGTAGGATGCGGCAAGCACCTTCTCACCGCCTATGGTCTTACATAGCAAGTTATTCTCCGGAACGATCATAAAGCCTCTCCGTATTTATGTCACGCTCATATAAATCCATCGAAATATTCTGTAGGTTATGCAAATACCTTATCTGGATAAGCTCGCTCAGGTCATCCTCCATATCCCTAAGTCCGAGATAATACTCGTCGCCAAAAACCTCCATGGTCATCCCGTGTCCACGATATACGTCCCTATTCTTGTCACTCTTGAAACCGATAGCGTCAAGAAGGTTATCGTCTATCTCAATAGGCATGACATCATCTTCCCCTGAATACCATTTCATTATCCCATCATCAACCTCACGTTCAAGGATTAATGATCCACTTTCATTACGCATACCGGTAACGCACCCTACTCTCCATATATCGCCAGCTTTGTCTTTTACAAGATTGCCCGGCCTTAACTCCTTAACTGAAATCATATTCTTCCTCCTCATGATCGTCATCACAATCATCGACAAGAGGGGTTTCTAACCCCTCTTCCCAATCATCATATCCAAAGTCCATCACTTACTCTTAAACCAATCATACAACATATCCGCAAAAATCCCTACAGTTAGTTCATCAACAGGTTTATCACCGAAGACATCATCCGATATCCTTATACCAATCTTCTCTTCAATATCCATCAACACCTCTAATAAATCAAATGGATCCATAGCCAGATCAGATGATAAATTACTATCTTCTTTTACATCATCAATTACCTCTATATTATTAATGTAATTGAACTTATGCATTTTTTCAAATATCTCTTTTCTGGCTAGTTTCAATATTTTATCTCTCTCCATGATTATTTAGATAATTATATAATATATCCATAAATTCCCCTACCGTAAGTTTAGTATAAGGTTTGATGTTTAGTGTCTCATCAGGTATAGATATACCCATCCTTTTCTCTATTTCCATCACCACCTCTGCGTAGTCAAAGGAATCCATAGCCATGTCAGTCGCTAGCCCATCCTCGTTATCGATCTCGGCAGCATGGTTAAGACCCGTAAACTCACCCATCTTCTCAAATATCGTTTCCTTGACTATTTTTTCAACTTCTTTTCTTTCCATACTAAATTGACATTTTTAATCTTCTACCTAATTCTTTTTTTATATCTGATATTCTTTCGATGTCCATCTTAACATCTCCAGTAATAGTATACTCCTTATCCATCTTCCTTGGAGGATCCGGGAGTCGGCTTACGGCGAACAACCATGCCAGTTCCTTGTTCTTGTTCTCCCTAAGATACAGATCGGATGTCATGCCATACATCTTTATGATCGTATCGAATAACGTTGATTCCGATAAGCTCATATGTACACTATAGACGTTTGACGGCTTCCATATCAAGTTATCCAACCTCATCGTATATTCACGTTTAAGGTCTATATGGGATATTACGGCCCTTACTATAGGTTCTTCCTTGAAGTTGGTGTTAGCCACAAACCAGATAAGCCTTTTTTCCACCTCCTTGATAGCTCCTGTATCCTTACCCATATCGTTATATACCCCAACGATACGGTCCCGGATCCCCTCGACCTCCGGTGTCAGACCGGGTGTCTCTATCAGCATCAGCAGCGATCCTCCCCTTGGCGTTATCTTCCACTTCCCATTCTTCTGAAGCTCAATATAACCAGATGCTTTATAACTATCTATTTTCTCCTTTGGAATGGTGTTATCCATCTCTTCTTTCTGCCGGATCATCAGAAGATACCCGACGTCAGACATCGTTAATCCTGATGTCATCATCTGCTCGAAATTTATATACATACGTAAACAAGTTAAAATATTGACCTGATCTTTCTACTTATTCTCTCTAATATATCAGAATGATCATTATCGCTATATATGTCTATCAATGTCTTGAGTATGCACAGCCTTTTATCTCGTTCATCCCAGTCAAACCAAAAGCTATTGAGATGCTTATCTATAGGTTTAAACATCCTTAACTCAGATATAAGCTCATATGCCAGATCATCATCATGCGCTAATCCAAGCATATCCGCCGATTCGACTATAGCTATACACATGCAGCTCTCGCTGTAATTCTTTATAGAATCATAAGCCTCTGTCAATACCCTAAGGCCGTCTGCTTTCGATAATCTCTTTCCCTTTCTCATATTGTTTTACCGTATAAGATTCATTAGCCATACCAACCCTGCCAACTGATATGGATTGATTTATTGATTGATTAAGATGTCCTATAACCGACATCTTAGCCCTAACCGTATTGGCGCATCTTAGAAGGATGCGATAATCCTCTAACGCCCTCTCGTATCTTACGTCCACCCTAGCCCTTTTATCGGCGTCAGTCATGCTCTTACATGTCCCGTCCTCTCTAAGGCTTATAGCGATCTTGTCCCGTATGATCCTGATATCATCCTCGGCTATCACCAGCTCGGCATCAAGAACCCCCTTGTAAGAGCTAAGAAGATCCTCTACCGCCACTACCTCCCGCTTCAAGTTCTCCAATTCCAATACCATTGAGTTATCGTTCATTCTTTTATACTCCTGTACTTTATTGGATACCTCATCACAGATGCTCATGATCTCCTTCTCCCTGTCCCGGTTTATGATATACCTGATACTGTATTCGGCCATTTCCTTTAATGAGGATATAATCTCTCGTATGCCCATCTTGTTTTCGGTGGAGAAATTGGCTTTTAATAACATCTCCATCCCTTTTATGATGACAAGCAAAAAATTTTTTCTCAATCTCATGCTTAATAAGGTGTTTCGTCATGTACTACATTGAAATCATCACTGGGCGGTATATATTGTTGCTCCAATGGAACACCGGGA
>ULMV01036734.1_pt1 | contig 15943 bp, 16 predicted proteins | sample 1951751 | NCBI WGS metagenome assembly ULMV01 (sample SAMEA4835560, study PRJEB28245) | human gut metagenome | biome: gut microbiome; material: fecal sample | place: Denmark | collected 2008 | reverse complement strand
GCCTTACCATGCAGGCATGAATGGCTTTTGAACTTGGGAGCGGCAAAACATGAGGAAGTAGTGACATGCACGGTAGATCAACGGATTCCTAATATTTGCAGAATTGCGGGAGCAGCCTGCTGCATAGTAATTCGCAGGCATCATGTTTTCGTGCAGAATGGAGAAGAGTATGCGTAAGAAGATTGTAGCCGGAAACTGGAAAATGAACATGACTCCAAGCCAGGCAGTAGCTTTGGTGGAGGAGCTTAAGCCATTGGTTGTATCCGATGATGTGGAGGTAGTATACTGTGTACCTGCTATCGACATCGTTCCTGTAGTTAATGCTGTTAAAGGAACTAACGTAGCAGTAGGTGCTGAGAATATGTACTTCGAGGCAAAGGGTGCTTACACAGGCGAGATTTCAGCGGATATGCTCGTTGATGCAGGAGTTAAGTATGTTATCATCGGACACTCAGAAAGAAGAGATTACTTCAAGGAGGATGATGTTCTCCTCAACAAGAAGGTTAAGAAGGCTATCGAAGCAGGTCTTACACCGATTCTCTGCTGTGGTGAGACATTAGAGCAGAGAGAGCTTGGTGTCACACTTGACTGGATAAGACTTCAGATTAAGTCCGACCTTGTAGGTGTTGCAGCAACAGATGTCGCTAACCTTGTAATCGCTTATGAGCCAATCTGGGCTATCGGAACGGGCAAGACAGCTACATCAGACCAGGCACAGGAGGTATGTAAGGCTATCCGTGACTGTGTCCGTGAGATGTACGATGATGTCACAGCGGAGGCTGTACGTATCCAGTACGGCGGTTCAGTAAATGCAGGCAATGCAGCAGAATTATTTGCTAAGCCTGACATTGACGGTGGTCTTGTCGGCGGTGCAAGCTTGAAGGCAGATTTTGGTAAGATTGTTAATTACAAATAAAGAGGGTTTCGGCTGACATATACAGTATGCTTCAAGAGCATTTACTATAATTTTTTGGAGAAATATTTATATGTTCCGGATAAAAAGAACCAGATTTGTGAGATAAACATTTCTGGTTCTTTTTATTTTAATTAAAATTCAATGAATATTAAGAATGTAATAATGCTTTGTTTTATAGTATAATAATTTTGATGTTAAGGTCAAAGTTTGAAAGAAAAACTTTCAAACTACTTATTGGTGGCATACTGCAAGCAATGCTTGCAGTATGCAGGGGTATAAGTTTGAAACAAATTTTCAAACTACTTATTGGTGGCAATACTGCAAGCAATGCTTGCAGTATTCAGGGGTATAAATATGATAATTTAATGTACGAGTGTATAACGTATTATATTTATAGCTCATGTTTTGACCCCGGCATCATAATTTTTAAATTATATATTTGTGGTGAAGCTGCAGATGATGGTTGAATTGGGGGAATTATTGCAATGAATATTATACTATGTGATGATGAAAGAAATTTTGCCGAAGCTCTTCGGGAAGAAATAAAGAACTTTTTTGACAATAAATCCATGCAGGTTAATATTACATGGTATGGTAGTGGGGAGGAGCTTTTAAAAGCTTTTGAAGGAGAAAAATCGGATGTAGACCTCCTGTTTATGGATATTGACCTTGGTGCGTACGATGGGGTATCGATAGTAAGGGGATTTCGGGAACAAGGCAAGAGCTTTCCGGTTATTTTTTTATCGGCTATGGAGGACAGAGTGTTAGATGGCTTTGAAGTAAAAGCTTTTTATTTTCTTTATAAAAAAGATTACAAAAACAGGCTGCATGAGATTCTGGAAAAATATCTCAATGAATATGTATATGCAGGACGCATAATGGTCAAGGATAAGGATACAGTGAATGTAATCTATATGAATAAAATATATTGGGTGGAGTCCGAAGATAGGGAAACTGTTTTACATACGGAAACGGGGGAAATGCACGCAGCAGAACCAATGCATAGCTTTGCGAAAAAGCTTGATAAAGAGATATTTGCAGAGGTGTATCACTGCATTTATGTCAATGTGGATTATGTGTGCAGAGTAGATGCCGACAGCCTGTTGCTGGACAATGGAGTGGTTATACCAGTGAGCAGAAGAAAACGAAAGGAAGTTATGACTGCGGTAATGAAGAGGCTGGTGACAAGATGAGAAACAGGAAAGCTTTTTTTGCGGTTCAGGGAAGTATAATTTTGGGATTCATAATACTTAATGTGCTTATTTTTTATATGGTTAACTGTAACGGAGAGTATCTGCAGAGCCGTGATGTGTGGGGGAATACACAGACTATTTTGAAGTCTGATTTGAAAAGCCGCCAGAAGCTGATTAACGAATTTTCACAAAATACAGCAACGGCGGTTGAAAATATTGATGGGATACTGGCTCAGATTGAAAAGAATGAACAACTGGAAAAAGAAAAGGCAAGAAAAAACAGATACAAAAAAGAAAACGATAAGGAAATTAAAACAACTATTACAATAGGTATTACTGAAAAGAAGGAAAATTACCTTGTGGTCAGGAATATATTTTCAGAGGCTGAAGTTTATGGTGCTGATATACAGAGTATTGGAGATAAGGCAGAAAAAATGTCCGAGACGGCTCTGTACAGTTCGGGCTGGTATCGGAATAATATCGTCAAAAGTGAGAGGGATTATTATGGGCTTAACTATGTGAATATCACCCCTATGCAGGACGAGGCGTGGAATGCATTGATTGATTTCAGGGTTACTGATTTGTTGGCATGCGGAATGGCTGTGGTAGTAGCAGTTATATTGTTTTTCTTATTACAGAATCAGGCAGAGGGGATGATTTTTACAACAGGGGATGTTGTTGCAAAAGGTAGTGCTATTTTACTTGCCGGATTTGTGGGATTATATGGAAGCAATCTTATGCTGAAAGACTTTTATCTGGAACAGAACATGTTCAATGTGAGTATCCAGTCATTACAGTCCTTCAGAGATTGTCATTATATACTTACAGTCGGCGGATTCTTTATAATATGGTTTTTGATAAAGCTATCGGCATGTCTGCTCGTATTTATGACTATATTATGCATTGTGTCACATAGCGGAAAAAAGAGAATATTTATCGGAATGGCAGTTCTTGCTGTTGTAGTTACTGAGTATATATTTGCCGGATATGTCGGAGAGAAGCCTTTATTTGTATTTTTAAGGGAAATCAATCTGTTCTCAGCATTTACGCCGGAACGTTTTTTTAACAGATATCTAAATTTGAATATTGCGGGAAATGCATACTCAAGGCTGACTTTTTTCATGGTGTTGTGGTGTTTCGTGTTTGTAACTGTTCTGTTAGTATGTGTCCGAAGGATAAAAATGTATCAGAAGCTGGTTATGGCTGATGTGCAGAAAAATTATGATGAGGAAATCAATCGTCAGTATTTAGAGACCAGAAGACTATGGCATGATTTTCAGAACCATCTGCTGGCAATACAGGCGATGACAGAGAATGGTGACAGGGAGGGGGCGGACCGTTATATAAAGGATTTGAGCGAAAGCATAAGCACCGATAAGCTTGCAGCTAAGACAGGATATAATCCGGTCGACCTTCTGTTGTATAAGAAACAGGTACAGGCGGCAGAACAGGAGGCGAAGATTAAACTTGTAATACAATGCGAATTGTGCGGGATGAATTTCACAGGATATGATTTGTGCAGTGTGATAGGAAATCTGCTTGATAATGCGTTAGAAGCGGTTAAAGCCGTTTCGAGTGAGGAACGAATAATAGAATTGAACCTTAAAAGACAGCAGGGAATGCTTTTTATATCCTGTAAAAATCCATACAAGGGTGAGATAAAAACCGAGAATGGAAGGTTGATTACTTCTAAGAATGATAAGAAAAATCACGGAATTGGTATTTCATCTATAGAACAGGTATGTCAAAAATATCAGGGAACTATGGAAATACAGACAGATAACGAGGTGTTTCATGCGTTGGTATTACTGGTGGAAGATAAGAATTGCCGGTTGGGTAAAATTGAATAAAACATAATGAAGATTAAAGCTCTGAAGTTTTGTCACGAAAATTATTTCTGAAATAAATTTATATAAAAAAATATTTTCTGCAACAAAACTTAATTTTCTCCGAGTAGATAGGTGAAGGACACATTGGTTGATTGTGATTCGCAGTCAACTGCAGAGGTCTTTGAGGGAGGTGAACGGATGGAGGATAATAACATTGTTGAATTATTTTGGCGCAGGAGCGAGAGCGCAATCGCTGAAACCGAACTGAAATATGGGAAGTATCTGCACAGCATTTCGTACCGGATTCTGACGGATACGGAGGATGCAAGGGAGTGTGTCAATGATACCTACAATGATGCATGGCAGTCGATGCCGCCTCATCGCCCTCTGGTTCTTTCCACCCTTTTTGGGGAAGATTACACGCCGCATATCTATCGACAGGTGGAGAATGAGAAACGCCCAAAAGCGTGGAAGTGGCGAGATGATTCTTGTTCTGGACGAACTGGAGGACTGCGTTTCGGGTTCTGACAGCGTAGAGAGGGAAATGGAACGCAGGGAGCTGGCGGAGCTGCTAAATTCATTTTTAGGGACATTGGCAGACATAGAGCGCAGGGTATTTCTTTGCAGGTACTGGTATATGGATTCGATTCAGACTATTGCGAAAAAATTTGGCTTTTCACAGAGTAAGGTCACATCTATGCTGCATAGGACGAGAGGAAAACTGAGGACTATGCTTGAAAAGGAGGGCTATTGATGAAATCCAACGATTTACTTGACGCTATCGGTGAAGTGTCTGATGAGTATATTGCAGACGCGGAAAATGTAAAGAAAAGGAGAGTGCCGCGGTGGGTAAGATGGTCCTGTGCGGCAGCAGCATGCCTTGTCGCTGTGGCAGGGATTGGAGGAGTGCTGTTAATAAGAGGCGGCATGGACGGTGGCTCTGCCGGAGGCTCGGGTCATGATGGTGGCAGCAGCTTCATGCGCTATGCAGGTCCGGTATTTCCGATGACCCTGCTTGAGAGTAATCCGGAGATTTCTGCTGAGCGCGATATCACGATGGATTTTGCGCCATGGGTTCCGGTATGGGTTTCCAATGAGGAGGAAGCAGCTTCGTACCCATTGGAGAGCGACAGGCAGGAGATTCTGGATAACTATAACGAATGGTATCCGGAAGGCGGATATTATCGGTCCTCAGGCAATATTATAGTGAAGGATTCTTATATTCTGGAAAACACAAGTGCACAGAATCAGACAGTTCATGTGCTCTACCCATTTGTTTCCAGCCTGAAGGATCTGGATAATAATATTCCGTCGTTGACCATGAACGGAGAGGCACTTGGGACAACGCTTCATGCGGGCAGCTATGCAGGAGACTTTGAGGGCGCATGGGGCGGCAGCTCAAAGGAGTTAAAAGAAGGGAGCGTGAATCTGTCATATATTGAGAACTGGGAAGGCTACAGAAGCCTTCTTTCGGATGGAACTTATATGAACAGGGCATTGGGAGACTTTGTAAATCTCAGCGATATTCCTGTGACGGTTTATGAGTTTAGCGATGCATGGGGGACACCGAAGGATGATAAGGCGGAGATTACGAATCCTACTATCCGCGTTATGTTTAACCTTGATTACGAAAAGACCCAGGTATTGTCCTATGGTTTTAACGGAAGCCTGTGGGATGGGGAGAATGGTATTATGGGGAAGCAATTTTCCATACGCAGACAGGGATAATCAGACTATGGAAGTCCTTATTATATCATTGTTGTCGGAGAGGATATACAGAATGTCGAATATAAAGGATATGTAACCGGCGGCTGGAATACGGAGAAAACAATAGATGCCGGAATGACGATTTCAAGAAGGGAGTCGAATCTGGAGGAGGCACTGAGAGCGGTTGCGGAGTACGGATACCGGACTGCTTTTGAGATGGGATACCTCGAGAACGATTATGATTATGGATTTGAGTTGTATTTTGGTTTGCTAAAAGAGCATTTGATGGCATACAGTTCACTCTCTGGGAACGGAGTGCAGCGCTATGAGGATGGTGCGATTGAAAATATGGATGTGATTGGTGTGTCGCGCGTGTTCTGGCTGGAGGCGGAGGTCACAATTCCTGCCGGCAGCTATGCCACGGTTGAAGCAGTGTCCGAGAAAGAACCGAGCTATGATTTCTATTGCTCAAATACGGCGAACAAGAAGATTAGCGGATATGATATGGTGACAAGGCTTGGAAGCAATCTGATATTTACGGAGCAGACAGCGAGCTTAGAGGACAGAGGGCGGATTGAGATTGTACGGCAGAATTTCGGGTTCGATATTGAAAACGGAGTTAATGAAGTGGAGCTTGACATGGAAGAGCCGCATTATTATCTGGAAGTAAGGGCAATTGACACTGAATAAAGCTTAGTCCGGCAGCTATTTGTATGGAATGTTTCAGACCGGTAAAAAAATTGATGAATAACCACTTGTGCAGGTATAATGACCACTTCTGCACAGGTGGTTGTTTTTATTTCAGGGTAATATATAATGAGCTTAAGGTCGACTTAAGAGTATCAGTACACATCAGAAAATTAAAGAAATGGAGAGGGTTTATGGGAGGTATAAAAAAACTTGGAATTATAACTGTAATGGTGTTGCTTTTATGCAGTGGATGTGGCAAAAAAGCATTGCCTGTTGAGGATTATGTGAGCAGCAATCCTGCAAAGGTAATTTATAATGCAGTAATGAAGACGGACACAGGGTATTATTACGGCAGCAGCGAAAAGAAAATGTCAATACATTATTATGACGTGGGAAGCGGCCAGAATATTTTTCTGTGCAGCAAGCCGGAGTGTCGTCATAATGGCGATGCATTTTGCACTGCAACCAGTGATAAATACTTTGTTGACACAATGTGTATGTATGGTGGAGAGCTGTATTTGAATGTAGTGGAAGAAACGGACACAGAATATCAGTACAAGCTTCTCAAGGTAGCTGCGGACGGAACGAAGCTGACAGAGCTTGTGACATATATGACTGTAAATAATACATCCGTTGTCCCGGTTACAGGGAGCAGGCTGGTAATACACAGGGGATATGCAGTTATGTCTTATATAATATGTAATAAAGACAACATGGATATTGGGGAAAGAGGCCTTATTTTATATAATATGGCAGATGGAAAAATCACCTATATTAATAAAAGTGAGTTTTCGGACTACTCATTTACTCGTTATAATGTGGACGCACATGACGATTACATATATTATAATTTTTCAGAGGGACATAAAAACAGATTACACAGATTTTCATTGAAGGATAAGTCTGATGAAACCTTGGAATTTTTAATAAACTACAATAAAACATATACGATATGGGATGACGATACGATATATTATTTACGCAAAGGAAATTCTCTTAATAAATACAAGATTTCTACCAAAGAAAATACGGAATATAAAAACTTTTTCAGAAAAAAATTTTCTTATATGTCCGAAAGCTGGGGGGAATGTGAGGCTGATGAGAATTTTGAGCCTGATAGTTTAGTTACGGATGGAAAATATTTGTATGTAACTGATGGGGCATATTTTAGCACCTATACCTGTGAAATAGATTGTATTATGGCAGATGATACTGAGCAGCAGATGCTAGAACGGAATAAGTCCAGAATTTTTGTATATGATAAGGATTTGCAGCAGGTGGCTGTGGTGGTTATTGAAACAGATAAATATTTAGGCTACAAAGATTATTTTTCGCTCGCTATTTTAGATGGAATGGTTTATCTACAGACTCCAAAGAAACTGTTTGCATGTACGGTTGAGGAGTTTGTAGAAGGGGGAACACCACCGTTTAAAGAAATTTACAATAATGAGGTGGACATACCAAGTCTGAAAGATTCCGTACAATAAAATGTCTGTATTGTGAATTACAAAGGAGGTAAGACTGATGGATAGTAATTTTTCTACATTGGAAATCGTGGAACTTACAAAGCAGTACGGCACATTTACGGCGCTGGACCATCTTACTGTGAGCTTTGATAAAGGAGTATATGGTCTTTTAGGGCCTAACGGTGCGGGTAAATCCACCTTTTTAAATCTTGTGACCGATAACCTGCAAAGAACCGGTGGAAGCATTCTATATAATGGAAATGATATTTCTAAGCTTGGAGCAGCATACAGAAGAAAAATCGGTTACACTCCGCAGGTAAGGGGAATGTATGAGGATTTTACGGCGCGGGATTTTCTACATTACATAGGAGCACTTAAGGGGATGAAAGGCTCAGAATGTAAGAAACAGACGGAACAGTTTTTGGAAATAGTGAATCTTTCAAAGGACGCACATCACCGGATTGGTTCTTTTTCTGGCGGAATGAAGCAGCGTACTTTGATTGCGGCTGCTATGCTTGATGAGCCGGAGATTCTTTTCCTTGATGAACCGACAGTTGGATTAGACCCGGAGGAGCGTTTCAGGCTGCGGAATTATATCGCGTCTCTTGGAAAGGAACGCACAGTCATTCTTGCCACGCATATAGTTGGCGATATAGAGAGCATTGCCGGAAAGGTGCTTTTGTTAATGAATGGAAGGCTGTGCAGGTTTGACAGTCCTGCTGTGCTTATAAAGGAGCTTGAGGCTGAAGCTGCCGGGGGAGGAGAAACAGAGCTGCTTGTACGTGAAGCCTGTGGAAAAACATCCGGACTTGGTCTTGAGGATGTATACCTTTACTATGCTTTAAAACAGAGACAGAAAAATAAATAGGGGGTGTATTCTGTGCATGAGCTTTTACGCGTTGTTTTAAATAGAAGAACATTGCTCTTGTTCTTTTTGGCACTTTTCTTAAATATCACCTTCTGTATATATCAATGTAATGACAGTAAGGATATAACACTGATGGGTGGGGATTTGCGGCAGTATATTGACAGCTACCCCGGATACCTTGAACAGACACAGCAGAATGTCACATTGCTTCAAGGCTTGTCGCTTTATGGAAAGGAAAATAGTTTTGCATTAAGAAATATACAAAAGACCTCCAAGGACTATGGAAAACTGACGGACATTCAGATTGCCGAGGGTGAAAATCGTGGCATCACAATATATTCAAGATTTAAACTCACGCATTTTTTGATGCTTGGATTTGCAATCTATCTTGTGATTCAATTTACCCATGAGCAGAAAAAAGGACTTGATCTTCTTGTAAGAACCACCGCTTACGGAAGAAATGTGCTTTTGCTTAACAGAATTGCAATATTATGTATATGTATGCTTGCGGAGGCTTTTGTGCTGTATGGAAGCAACATGGCTGTGGTTTCGGTTATTTATCCCGGAGCAGAGTTAAACAGGTCAATACAGTCTGTTCCTGATTTTATGAAATGTATGTACGAAATAAGCATAGGGCAGTTTTTGGTAGGAGATATTTTATTTAAGGCTTTGGCGGCTGCACTTGCCGGAATATTATTTCTGGCATTGTCCGTATTGCTTCCTTTAACTGCGGCAATGGCTTTATTAATTGTGATTATGGCATCAGAGTACATATTATATCTTACAATTATTCCTACATCCGCTTTTTCATGGCTCAAGTATCTGAATATATGTGCGGTTTTGTTTGGAAGAGAGGGCTTTATAAATTACCTTAATCTAAATTTTTTCGGATATCCGGTGGAGCTTAACCTCTCGCAGCTTGGAATGTGCATCGTACTTATGATTTTTCTTGCAACAGGGAGTCTGTTTGTCTGTCACAGGACAAGGAAAAGCACCAAGGGCAGGTTCCTTATGTGGATTGACAGAGTTTTCGCCTGGTTTAGCAGGCACAGAGTTTGTCCGCCCGCCTTTGTGTGGGAGGCAAGAAAGCTGCTGTTCTATCAGAAGGGATTGATAATTCTTGTTCTGGCAGGCTATCTTGCATATTCATCCGCCATGGAATATCGTTATGCCGACCTTAGAAATCCTTATGAGATGATGTGGTATAATCAGTTTTCCGGTCCGCTGGATGATGAAAAAATGCAGGATATATACAAGGAGCAGTCAAAGCTGGAGCGCCGCAGAGCATGGCTTATAAAGGAATGCGACAGACTTTCCGATTCAATTGTCCAATATTTTGATGACCCACATCAGATGCAGATAATTTCCGTTTATCTTTCAAATTATAAATCTGAAATAGATGAACTTGAGAAAAAGCTTGCAGGAATCAGCAAAGTGATTTCACAGGCTGAGAGTGAAATGGAATATATGAAAAGAACCGGAAAACAGCTATGGCTGCTTGAGCCATATACATATTATCTGCTGTTTAAGAATGACTACAGAACATACCAGAGAAACAGGATGTACATTCTTATTGCTGTTATTACTGCATTTTCAGGATGTATGGCTTACGAGAATAAATCACATATGGAGTCAACACTTCACACGCTGTATAAGGGGAGAAATACTGTTGTGAACAAGCTAATAATAGTTGCGTTGTTTTCGGCGCTTACTGCATTGGGGATACATATGATACAGTTTATCCAGATAGGAAGGGCATTTCCCTATCATGCTATGAATTATCCCGTGCAGAGCATAGAGTTTTTGAGGGAGTTTAGTTTAGATATAAGTATACGTGGATATCTGTGCCTGCTGTACGGGTGGAGATGTCTGTATGCCGCAGTAGTGGGAATACTTGTAGCAGGCATAAGCTATCTGACAAAGGATAGGGTGACAAGTCTTGCTGTGGGGGCAGCAGGACTGATAATGCCTGTGTTTATCGTATCCTTGCTGTAGCAAATTATATGCCATTGGTCTGAAATGGGACAGTGGTGTCAGACCCCTGTCCCACTAACGGATATGATATGGTGACAGGGCTTGGAAGCAATCTGATATTTACCGGGCAGACAGCGAGATTAGAGGACAGAGGACAGATTGAGATTGTATGGCAGAATTTCGGGTTCGATATCGAAAACGGAGCTAATGAGGTGGAACTTGACATTGAGGAGCCGCATTATTATCTGGAGGTTAAGCCCGCCGCTGAATGATTGCATTGTTTCATATGGAAATGTTCTATATAGATAATTGTACAAGTAATTGTTTAGCAGTAGATTTAAGTTTTGTAATTGCCTATTTTTTATATCGTGAGAGGAAGTAAGTATTTTATTTTAGAAAGCTGAAAAGATAAAAGAAGATAGGACAGCTTACTGTCCTATTTTTCTTGACAAATAGGTTTATCCAGAGTAAACTTACAACATAAGGTTTATTGAGGATAAACCAAGAGAGGAGGTATTCCATGAAGGAGATAGAATTAGGAGAGGTGCAGGCTGCGTTCGCGGACATTATCTGGGCGAATGAGCCGGTCGGTTCGGGAGAGCTTGTAAAGCTATGTGAGAACCGGTTTAACTGGAAGAAGCCGACTACCTACACGGTGCTAAGGAAGCTGTGCGAGAAGGGTCTGTTTAAAAATGATGATGGGATTGTCACGTCCTTGATTTCAAAGGATGAGTTCAATGCCTCTAAGAGCGAGAAGTTCGTTCAGGAGACCTATGATGGTTCACTGCCCGCGTTTATTGCGGCATTCATGTCGCATAAGAAGCTAAGCAGTGGGGATATAGATGAGATTCAGAAAATGATTGATAAATACAGGGAGGGCTGAGGATATGTATGAAATCTTTACAAAAATGCTGAATATGAGCCTTTCGGCGGGAATCCTTGTAATTGCGGTTGTTTTTCTGAGAATTTTTTTAAGGAATGTACCTAAAAAATATATATGTGTTCTGTGGGCGTTGGTGGCTATAAGCTTGGTATGTCCGGTGAATATACCAAGCCCGATGTCGGTATTTAATTTATTAGGCGGCAATAACGGTGCGGACGGTAAGGTGGAATACTTCCGGTACAATGAGAAAACCGAAAAACCGAAGCTGAGCTTTGCGGTTCCGGCGATTGTGGACGATAATGCCTCACCGGACAGTATAACTGTAGGACTGCACACATCGTCTGTGTATCTTCCGGCAATTGTGCATATCTGGATATCGGGTGCCGCCGTTATGCTGCTGTATTCCGCCATCAGCTATCTGTATCTGAAAAGACAGGTTGTTGCCTCCATTCCGGGAAAGGATAACGTGTATATATGCGATGAGATAAAGAACCCGTTTATTCTGGGGATTGTTTCCCCGCGTGTGTATCTTCCGTCCGGGATGAGTGAAGATGTGCGCCAGAATGTGATTGCGCATGAGCGGGCACACCTAAAAAGGCGGGACAATCTGTGGAAACCGTTTGGATATATTCTTCTTGCTGTGTACTGGTTCAATCCTGTTATGTGGGCTGCCTATGTTCTGTTTTGCAGGGATATCGAAGCGGCATGTGATGAGAGGGTGATTAAGAATATGGATAAAGATGGCAGGATAGGCTATTCAGAAGCACTGCTGGCTTGCGCAGTTCACAGGATTAGGATAATGGTGTGCCCTCTGGCATTTGGCGAAAATGCCGTGAAGGGGAGAGTGAGGCGTGTTTTAAATTACAGAAAGCCCGGATTCTGGGTTGGAATATTGTCGGGTGCTGTGTGCATTGCGGCCGCATTAGTATTTTTGACAAGTCCATCGGGGGTTAAGGCTGGGGAGAAGGACAGATTGAGGGATATAGAGATTGACTATGGGGAATCGTACATCTACAGCAGGCAGGATATGGACGAAGCTATTGAAGTAATTATAGGTGAGTTTAGTACGTGGGAGGGCTGTGAGCTGCACAGTATCGCATACTCTTCGGATGAATTCTGCAATGATTCCAATATTGCATGGATGAACGAGCTGGAAGAAGCCGATGACGCCGGAAAACGGGAAGATTTTACGCAGTGCATTATGTTTACAGGCAGCTTTCATACTCCTAAGTACAATGCCGGTGCATGGAACCCGGACGAGGAATACACAGACTGGCAGTGGTGGCTTGCACGTCCGGAGGGCGGACAGTGGAAGCTTATGACCAGCGGATACTAGTGGGACAGTGGTGTCAGACCCCTGTCCCACTATAGGGAAAAACTATAACAAACTCTAGGTAAAATCTATTTGATAATTTGGAGCATACAATGTATAATCGCTTTTACAGTCAGAAGATAATCATATTAAAGAAGTGGGAATTGACTGTGAAAGGCTTGCACAGTCAGTAGGTAAGAAATAGGATTGTGAATATATCTTAGACAAGCTGATATAAATAAAAGAACTGGAAAGCGATGATTTTATGATAGAAATTAAGAATCTTAACAAAACCTATCATCTGAAATCCGGTGATGTCGAGGCGGCGAAGAACGTCTCGCTCACGATTGAGGATGGTGAGATATACGGAATTATAGGTTATTCAGGTGCGGGCAAGTCGACGCTTGTTCGCTGTATCAATCTTCTTGAGGTTCCTGATTCCGGAGAGATAAATGTAAACGGAGTTCAGCTCACAAGAATGGAGAGCACGCCTAAGGGCGAGGTCTTAAGGAAGGTTAGCGACAAAGAGTTAAACCGTGCAAGGAAGGGGATTGGAATGATATTCCAGCATTTTAACCTTCTTGACAGAAGCACGGTATTTGACAATATAGCCTATCCGCTCAAGTATTCAGGGAAGAGCAAAACACAGATAAGGGAGAGAGTGCATGAGCTTTTGGAGCTTGTCGACTTAAAGGATAAGGAGAATGTGTATCCATCACAGCTATCCGGAGGACAGAAGCAGAGAGTTGCCATCGCGCGTGCGCTTGCTAACAATCCCGGTGTGCTTTTGTCCGATGAGGCAACAAGTGCACTTGATCCGGAGGCAACGGAGTCTATTTTAAACCTTTTGAAGAAGCTTAATAAGCAGCTTGGACTGACAATCGTCCTCATAACACATGAGATGACGGTCATCAAGACGATATGCAGCAAGGTGGCAGTCATGGAGAATGGTGCGGTTGTGGAGCAGGGAGATGTCTATGATATATTTGCGCATCCAAAGCAGCCTGTCACGAAGAAATTTATCAACACGGTTTCAAACCTTTCCAAGATTAACAGGATGCTTGCCGATAATATACCGCTTGTGCAGCTTTCGGGCAACGATAAGCTGGTGAAACTCATATTCGAGAATGACTGCACGGGAGAGGCTGTTATTTCGGATATTTCCAAGAGGTTTGACATCAAGGTGAATATTGTCCTTGCCAATGTCGAGATGATAGGTGACCGACCGCTTGGAGGAATAATCGTAATTTTTAAGGGAAGCGATGCGGCGATGGACGATGCCTTTAAGTATCTTGAGAAGATTAAGGTCGGAACGGAGGTATTAGTGTAAAAAGCACGTTTTTCAATAATATTTAAGTCACTGCAAGACAGTGACATGGAGGATAGGAATGAGTGGTTTTTTTGAAAAAATAATGCCTAATGTCGTGTCGTACTGGGACAGGTTCACGACGAGCTGCGGGCAGACCCTGCAGATGTTCGCGATTGCGGGTGTGTTTACTTTCATATTCGGACTTATATTTGGCGTGATACTCACGGTTACAAAGCGCGATGGGATAAGACAGAATCTTGTCATCTACTATATTGTGGATATATTCACGAATGTGTTCAGGTCGATACCTTTTATCATCCTGCTGATATTCCTTATACCGTTTACAAGAGCGCTTGTGGGAACGGCGATAGGTGTAAAGGGTGCTGTGGTTCCGCTTATATTCGGTGCGGTTCCGTTTTTTACAAGACAGGTTGAGACTGCACTTGCCAATGTATCCTATGGCAAGATTGAGGCGGCAAGAAGCATGGGAAGCACAACAATGGGGCTGATATTCAGAATATATCTTCACGAGGCGGTTCCTGAGCTTATCAGGGTGACCACGATAACGGCGATAAGCCTTATCGGTCTTACGACAATGGCGGGTGCCGTGGGTGCGGGCGGAATAGGAAGCTTTGCAATCAATTACGGTCAGAACCTCAATCATCAGGACATTGTAAACGTGTGCGTTGTTTTGCTCCTTGCATTCGTGTGTGTCCTTCAGACATTAGGTAATTTCTTCTCTAAGAAGACAACCAATAGAGAACTGATTACAAAGGGAGAAAAATAGGAGGATTTTCTCCTGAAAAAACAGCACAGATTAAGTTGTGCGGAAAAGAGGAAAAGTATGAAAAAGAATTTTATTAAAAAGGCAGCCACTGCATTGCTCCTTATGAGCACACTTGCACTCAGCGCATGCGGAAAGAAGGCAGCTGGGCCTGTAAAGATCGGTGTTCCTGATGATGGAACGAACCAGTCAAGAGCTATCAAGCTTCTTGAGACAGCAGGACTTATAGAGGTAGACCCTGCGGCAGGTTATACGCCGGAGCTTAAGGATGTTACAAAGTACATCTACAATATCGAGATTGTTCCTACAACAGCCAATACGCTTACATCTACACTCGGGGATTATGGTGCAAGCACAATTAATGGTACTTATGCAATTCCTTACGGACTTGTTCCTTCCAAGGATGCACTCATAATTGAGAAGCAGGACGAGAACGGCGACAATCCTTATGTCAACATTATCGCTGCAAGAACAGAGGATGCAGATAATGAAGTATATAAGACTATTGTCGATGCATTCCACACACAGACAGTTGCAGAGTTCCTCTTAGAGGCATACAAGGAAGCATATTTCCCTGCATTTGATTACAATGCGGAGTATACAGCTGATGATAATTTTGTAAATGATATATTAAACTATAAGTCCTCAAAGGATGGAAAGACAGTTGTCAAGGTTGGTGTGTGCGGTTCATCCAATGACCACTGGCTTGCAGTACAGAAGGTACTTGACGATGAGAATGCGGGAATCTACATTGAGCTTGTGGCATTCGATGCATACAACCTTCCTAATGAGGCGCTCAACAACGGAGATATCGACCTCAATTCCTTCCAGCATAAGGCATATCTTAACAGTGATATGGCAGCGAACGGCTACAATCTCACGGCTATAGGTGATACGCTTATGGCACCGCTGTCATTGTATTCCAATAAGGTTAACTCCCTTGACGCCCTGAAGGAGCTTGCAGGTCTTAAGGAAAAATAAGTTTTAAAATCAAAGCTTTGAAAATAAGTCG
>ULMV01031878.1_pt1 | contig 16141 bp, 15 predicted proteins | sample 1951751 | NCBI WGS metagenome assembly ULMV01 (sample SAMEA4835560, study PRJEB28245) | human gut metagenome | biome: gut microbiome; material: fecal sample | place: Denmark | collected 2008 | reverse complement strand
CATTATCTTTTCCGGCGGCCCTGCCAGTGTAAATATGGAAAATGCCCCGCAGCTGGATGAAGGCGTATTCAAGGCAGGCGTACCGATTCTGGGAATCTGCTACGGTATGCAGCTTATGGCAAAAGACCTTGGCGGCACGGTTGCCAGTCCGGAAAAACATGAATACGGCCATACGGAATTTTACAAGAACGGAAGCTGTCCGCTTTTTGAAAACATTTCAGAAAAGACTGCTGTATGGATGAGCCACGGCGATGCGGTCACCGATATGCCTGCCGGTTTTGGCCTGATCGGACATACGGAACTGACGCCCACCGCAGCGATGGCTGATGAGGCAAGACGTTTCTATGCCGTCCAGTTCCATCCGGAAGTGGTCCATACCGCTGAAGGCACACAGATGCTGAAGAATTTCCTTTTCCATATTTGCGAATGTGAAGGTGGCTGGTCTATGGAAAATTATATCGACATCGCTGTTGCCAATATCCGGCAGCAGGTGGGCGATCATAATGTCCTCTGCGCTCTTTCCGGCGGTGTGGACTCTTCTGTTGCTGCTGTCCTTGTCCATAAAGCGGTTGGGGACAAACTGACCTGCGTATTTGTAGATCACGGATTCCTCCGGCAGGGCGAAGCGGAACAGGTGGTAGATACATTTACGAACAAATTCAAGATCAAACTGATTCATAAAGATGCGTCTCAGCATTTCCTTTCTCTTCTGAAAGGTGTGACAGAACCGGAAAAGAAACGCAAGACCATCGGCGCTGAATTTATTCATACTTTCCAGGAAGAAGCCAATAAGTTAGAAGATGTGAAATTTCTTGTCCAGGGTACGCTTTATCCCGATGTGGTGGAAAGCGGCACCGCTACGGCGGCAACTATCAAATCCCACCACAATGTAGGCGGGCTCCCGAAAGATATGAAATTTGAACTTATCGAACCGCTCCGCGAGCTTTTCAAAGACGAAGTCCGCCAGCTGGGACGTGAACTGGGACTCCCCGAAGACGTTATCAACCGCCAGCCTTTCCCTGGTCCGGGACTGGCAATCCGTATCATTGGTGAAATTACCCCGGAAAGATTGGATATCCTCCGCAAAGCAGATGCCATCGTCAGAGAAGTCATCAAAGAAAGAGGACTCTATAACGAAATCTGGCAGTCCTTTGCCATACTTCCTGCCGCGATCCGCAGCGTAGGCGTCATGGGTGATGAAAGAACATACGATTACACCGTAGGTATCAGAGCTGTCACAAGCTCCGACGGCATGACCGCCGACTATTTCCGCTTTCCATGGGAAGTCCTTGAAGAAATGAGCAGAAGGATCTGCAATGAAGTCAAAGGCGTGAACAGAGTGGTTTACGATATCACATCCAAACCGCCGAGCACGATTGAGTGGGAATAAGAGCGCTTTCCTTTGAAAGTTTTCCCATATGTTAATAAAGGAATAGATAAACTAATGAAACCGTAGCGAAAAGTTACGGTTTTTGTTTGTCTAAGAAAGGAAATTACCTTGATAGATATTTCGTTTTGGAGATATTTTATAGAGAATGCTATAATATTCATAAAATAACTTCATAAACTTATAAATAGGAGGTGAATATATGAAAGTCAGTTATAATGGATTGTGGAAGATTCTGATAGATAAGAATATGAATAAAAAAGAACTGGCACAAGTCTGCAATTTATCTCCTGCAACCGTATCTAAAATGGGAAGAGGAGAGTTTGTAAGTATGGATGTTTTGTATCGTATAGGTATGAAACTCAATGTAGATTTTGGAGATATGGTTTCGATTATAGAGAAAGAGAAATAAATAAATTTTGAGATGACAAAATAAAACCTCAAATTAAAAGAACAAGCTTGAGGTCACAAATTGTGACTGGTTCAAGGAAAAAGATGGAGGTATTTATGACAGAAGATAAAAATCTTGTCATTGTTGATAATAGAGAAATACAGAATATGATTTATACCATTAGAGGAAAACAGGTAATGGTAGATAGTGATCTTGCAAAGTTATATCAAGCTACTACCGGTAATTTAAATAAAGCTGTTAAAAGGAATTTATCAAGATTTCCCGAATGTTTTTGTTTTCAGTTAACAGAACATGAGTATAAAAACTTGAGATTCCAAAGTGGAAGCTCAAGTTCAAATAATAATTATGGTGGCAGAAGATATATGCCATATGTTTTTACAGAACAAGGGATCGCCATGCTTTCCGCTGTACTTAAAAGTGACATTGCGGTAGAGGTGAGCGTTAAAATTATGAATAGCTTTGTGGAGATGAGAAGATTTTTGATTTCCAATCAAGAGCTGTTTTCACGATTGGATAGGATTGAAATAAAGCAGTTAGAAACAGACCGGAAGTTTGAGGAAGTATTTAATTATATGGCTGCTAATACCGAGATAAAGCAAAACATTTTTTATGACGGGCAAATATATGATGCATTTAGCTTTATTGTTGGGCTTATCCAAAAGGCTAAGAAAGAAATAATCCTAATTGATAACTATGTAGATGTAAATACTTTGAATATTCTGTGCAAGAAAAATCAGGGCGTGGATGTTGTAATTGTTACAGCAGGCAAAGGCAACTTGTCAGCGAAAGATGTAACTAAATTTAATGCTCAATATCCGAAGATCTCCGTAAAGACAACCACAGATTTTCACGATAGGTTTTTGATTCTAGATAAATGTGAAGTCTATCACATAGGTGCTTCTATCAAAGATGCTGGTAAAAAGAGTTTTGGTATTACGAAGATAGAAGACAAAGACTTAATTCAAAGCTTGATCAATAAAGTGAGGTAGAGAAAATGTCGGATTTTGCAAGCGGAAATAGTGAAACAATACAGAGAACAGAACTTCACAGAAAAATTTGGGCGATTGCCGATGATGTTCGTGGTGCGGTAGATGGTTGGGATTTTAAGCAATATATTTTGGGGATTTTATTCTATAGATTTATTTCCGAAAACATTACGGAATTTTTTAATTCGGCAGAACATGATGCCGGAGATTTAGAATTTGATTATGTCGAAATTTCCGATGAGGAAGCAGAAGAGGATTTTAGACCCAATACTGTTGAAGATAAGGGATTTTTTATATTGCCAAGCCAGTTGTTTAAAAATATTGTTAAAACAGCTAAAGATAATGAAAATTTAAATACGGATTTAGCAAATATATTTAAGGCTATTGAAGGAAGTGCTGTAGGATTTGCATCGGAAAATGATATCAAAGGTTTGTTTGAAGATGTGGATACAACAAGTAACCGTTTAGGTGGAACTGTAGTAGAAAAAAATAAGCGCCTAGCAGATATATTAACAGGAATAGCTGGAATTAATTTTGGAAACTTTCAGAATAACGACATAGATGCTTTTGGCGATGCCTATGAGTATTTGATTTCAAACTACGCAAGCAATGCCGGTAAATCCGGTGGTGAATTTTTCACCCCTCAGACAGTTTCCAAGCTTTTAGCAAGGCTTGTTATGGACGGAAAAACAAATATTAACAAAGTATATGACCCTACGTGCGGTAGCGGAAGTTTACTTTTGCAAATGAAAAAACAATTCGATGAGCATATTATTGAAGAAGGCTTTTTCGGGCAGGAAATAAATATGACCAACTTTAACTTGGCTCGTATGAATATGTTTTTGCATAATGTGAATTACAATAACTTTTCGATTAAAAGAGGGGATACGTTGATAAACCCTTTACACAGAGATGAAAAGCCTTTTGATGCCATTGTTTCAAATCCCCCATATTCCATTAAGTGGATAGGAGATGCGGATCCAACATTAATAAATGATGAGAGATTTGCACCGGCAGGAAAATTGGCACCTAAATCCTATGCGGACTACGCATTTATTATGCATTCATTATCCTATCTTTCAAGTAAAGGAAGAGCTGCTATTGTTTGTTTCCCGGGGATTTTTTATAGGAAAGGTGCCGAAAAAACGATTAGGCAATATCTTGTAGACAACAACTTCATTGACTGTGTTATTCAACTACCCGAAAATCTTTTCTTTGGAACGTCAATAGCTACTTGCATTCTAGTTATGGCAAAGAATAAGACTGAAAATAAGATATTATTTATTGATGCGAGCAAAGAGTTTAAGAAAGAAACAAATAACAATATTTTAGAAGAAAAGAACATAAAAGAAATAGTAAATGAATTTAGAGATAGAACAGATAAAGAATACTTCTCAAGATATGTAGACAAGGTGGAAATTGTAGAAAATGATTATAACCTTTCTGTTTCAACCTATGTAGAAAAAGAAGATACAAGAGAAGTTATTGACATAAAAGTTTTGAATCAAGAAATTGAGGAAACTGTCAAAAAAATAGATAAGCTTAGAGCTTCTATAAATGAAATAGTAAAGGAGCTTGAAGATGAGTAATGAAATAGAAAAGATCCATGGTGATGTTGTCATATATACCGCTGATGATGGAAATACTAAGATAGATGTTAATTTTATTGATGAAACTGTATGGTTATCACAACAGCAGATGTCAGAGCTATTCAAAACATCAAGAACGAATATTGTAGAACATATAGGGAACATTTATGACGAAGGTGAATTAGATAAAATCTCAACTTGTCGGGATTTCCGACAGGTTCGAAAAGAGGGAAATCGTAATGTTTCAAGAGATATTCCATTTTATAATTTGGATATGATAATTTCTCTTGGTTATAGGATTAAATCCAAAATTGCTACTGACTTCAGAAAGTGGGCGACAGAAAGGCTGAAAGAATATATAATCAAAGGCTTTACTATGGATGATGAACGCTTGAAAAATTTGGGCGGTGGTTTATATTGGAAAGAACTTTTAGAGAGAATTCGTGATATTCGTTCATCAGAAAAAGTCGTGTATAGACAGGTTTTGGACTTATACGCAACAAGCATAGATTATAATCCTAAAAGCAGGGAATCCATAGCATTTTTCAAAATGGTACAAAACAAATTGCATTATGCAGTTCACGGACAAACAGCGGCAGAAGTAATTTATAAAAGAGCGGATAGTGAAAAAGAATTCATGGGTCTTACTACTTTTTCCGGAGATTTTCCAACGAAGAAAGATATCAGCGTTGCAAAAAATTATCTTACAGAAGATGAATTAAAAATATTAAACAGACTTGTATCAGGATACTTTGAAATTGCAGAAATGCAAGCAATGAAACATAAGCCTATGTATATGAGTGATTATGTAGAAACTCTTGATAACATTTTTAAATCTACAGGCGAAGATGTGTTAAAAGATGCCGGTAAGATCAGTCATAAACAAGCGATGGAGAAGGCTCTTTTCGAATACAGAAAGTATCAGACAGAAAATCTTTCCCCTGTGGAAAAAGACTATCTTGCAGAAATTAAAAACATAGAAAAAATCGCTAAAAAAGGCGGAAAAGCAGATGAGTAAGATAGATGAATTACTAAAAAATGAAAAGGTTGAATGGAAGAAGCTTGGTGAAGTTTGTGAATTTCAAAGAGGACAGGCTATTACAAAGAAAGATATTATTGATGGGAAAATACCTGTTATTGCTGGAGGACAAAAGCCGGCTTATTATCATGGAATTAGCAATAGGAATGGAATAACTATTGCTGTTGCGGGTAGTGGCGCTTATGCGGGTTTTGTGAGCTATTGGGAATAACCAATTTTTTTGAGTGATGCATTTTCAGTCGAACCAAATGAAAGTCTAAATAAGCGTTATTTATATCATTGGCTTTTAAGTGTTCAGCATAAGATTTTTGCATTAAAACAAGGTAGTGGTATTCCACATGTATATGGCAAAGATTTAGGACGATTCGAAATTCCCATTCCATCACTAAAAACTCAAGAAAAAATTGTGAAAACACTTGACAAATTTACAAATCATGTTACTGAATTACAGGTTGAATTACAGGATAGAACTAAACAGTATGAGTATTATAGGGATTTGTTATTAAACGAAGGTTATTTAAATAAGATTTCAGAAAAGATAGACGGGTTGGAAAAACACAATAAAATATTTTTTGCAAAAATAAGTGATTTGTGCTTAAGACAAAAAGGAATTAACATAACAGCTGAAAAAATGAAAGAACTTAATAAAGAAAATGCACCTGTTAAGATTTTTGCGGGTGGAAATACTACTGCAAATGTTGATGCTGAAGTCATTGAATTGAAAAATATTATTAATAAACCAAGTGTAATAGTGAAATCAAGGGGAAATATTGATTTTGAGTATTATGATAAGCCATTTAGTCATAAAAATGAAATGTGGTCTTATTCAACATTAAATGATGAAGTGCTTGATATTAAATTTTTATTTTACATTTTAAAAAATAATTTAAAATATTTTAAAGATAATTCAATATCGGGTAAATTACCTCAAATTTCAACAGGAACAACTGATAATTATGAAATTCCGGTTCCGGATATTAAAATTCAAAATAAAGTAGTTGAAATTCTTGATAAGTTTCAATCTATGCTTTCGGATACGAAAGGTTTGCTACCGCAAGAAATTGAAAAAAGACAAAAACAATATGAATATTATCGTGAAAAACTCTTGACATTTGATTTGGAATATAGTAGCAAGCAAGATAATATCTAATAATTATTTTGTTTTATTAAAAGAGGCTGCGGATATTGTTGGGTTTAAACTGTTTGGTGTTGAATGGAAAAAACTTGGAGAAGTTTCAAATATTATTCTTGGAGGAACACCTAATAAAAACAAAGAGGAATATTGGAATGATGGAACTATTCCATGGATGAGTAGTGGAGAAGTAAACAAAAAGACAATTTATAATACAGATAATTTTATAACACAGATTGGTTATGATAACTCAAGTGCAACTATGGTTCCAGCAAATTCAACAGTAATAGCCTTAGCTGGACAAGGAAAAACTAGAGGATTGGTTGCTAGAATAAAAATTGCTCTTTCTACAAATCAATCCTTAGCAACATTAGTTCCTAAAGTAAACATGAACAACGATTATTTATATTATTATTTGGAGAATCAGTATATTAAATTAAGAAAAGTTTCATCAGGAGATGGTAGTCGAGGCGGTCTCAATAAAGATATCTTAAAAAAATATCAGATACTTATTCCTTCTCTACCAGTTCAAGAATATGTTGTTTCTATTCTTGATAAGTTTGACGCTTTAATAAATGATATTTCTCAAGGATTACCGAAAGAAATAGAGTTAAGGCAGAAACAGTATGAATACTATAGAGAGAAGCTGTTAGATTTTAAAAGAAGTAATTAAGATGTGAGGTGTAAGTATGCCAGAGTATGATTCTTTAGAAGAGATTGCTCAAAAAATCAAAGATTCTGATAAGAAAGTTACTTTGCTATATGCTTTTAATGCAACAGGGAAGACAAGATTATCAATGGAATTTAAAAATCTCGTTAACGAATCTGGAGAGGATGAAATTATTAAGCATGTAGTTTATTACAATGCATTTACAGAAGATCTATTTTCTTGGGATAACGACTTGGAAAATGATAGTGAAAGAAAACTCAAGATCAATAAAGATTCAAGTTTTATTGACCTTATAGAAAGACAAGGAAAAGAAAACGAAATAGCAGAGAGGTTTAAAGGATTTACTTCTTCAAAGATTGAACCTAATATCAATACAAGAACCGGTGAAATTACTTTCAGTCTACCCACTGGAGATAATGAAGCTATTGAAAATATTAAAATTTCAAAAGGTGAAGAAAGCATTTTTATTTGGACCGTGTTTTTTGTACTCATGGAAACAATTATAGAGGAATTGAGTATTGATGAAATCAGTGATAGAAGTACAAATGATTTTAATGATATTAAATATATTTTTATAGATGATCCTATTTCATCTTTAGATGACAATCATGCAATTGATATAGCATTGGAGTTAAAGCGAATAATTGGAGACTCCAAAAATGAGGATTTACGTTTCATTATATCAACGCATCATGCGTTATTTTACAATATTTTACATACAGAAATGACTAAAGCAAAGAAGTTTTGGTTTAGTAAAAATGAAGATAAATATTTAATTATAGAGCTTGAGAATAATGAAACACCCTTTGGATATCATTTGATGCTTAAAGATGAACTAAAGAGAGCAATAGAAAATAATACGATTAAACGATACCATTTCAATTTGATGCGTAATTTGTTAGAAAAAACAGCACATTTTTTAGGATATAATAGCTGGAAAGATTTAATAAATGAAGAGGATAAAGATTCTTATATTAAGCGAATAAATCTGTATAGTCATAGCAATCATTCCGCTTTAGAAGCAAAAGAACTGGAGCAGCATGAGAAAGAATTCTTGAAGAGAATATATGAAAAAATTATTTTAGAATACAAATGGAAGGAGTAATTCAGATGCCGGAAGAAGGAGTAAAGTATAATACATCTACAATTGCCGAGATGACTAATGGGATTATCTTAGCTAACTTTAAAAAAGAGACTTCTTTTAGAGAAACAGGATATCAAAGTGAAGCAGAGCTCGAAAATCAAATGATTGAAAATTTGCTTTCTCAGGGCTATGAGGAACTGATAGTAAAATCAAATGATGATTTATATATAAACTTAAAAAAACAAATTGAAAAATTAAATGAAGTTTCTTTTTCAGACGAGGAATGGAATAGATTTTTAATTGAATATCTGGATGCTCCAAATGACGGGATGATTGAAAAAACGCGAAAGGTGCAAGAGGATCATGTTTATGATTTTATTTTTGATGATGGGCATTTGAAAAATATTAAGATTATAGATAAGAAAAATATTCACAATAATTTTTTGCAAGTTACTAATCAAGTGTGTGGAGAAGGGAAAAATCGAAATCGCTATGATGTAACAATTTTGGTGAATGGTTTGCCGCTTGTTCATATAGAACTCAAAAAAAGAGGTGTGAATTTGCATGAAGCTTTTAACCAAATTCATAGATACAGTAAGGAAAGTTTTAATAGCGAAAACTCATTATATAAGTATGTTCAGATATTTGTAATTTCCAATGGCACCTACACCAGATATTTTGCAAATACGACTGCACAGAATAAAAATAATTATGAGTTTACCTGTGAATGGGCAGATGCAAAAAACAAGGTGATTTGTGATTTAGAGGATTTTACTAAGACCTTTTTTGAAAAGCGTGTCATTCTTGAGGTGCTTACAAAATATTGTGTTTTCGATGTAAATAATACCTTGCTTATTATGCGTCCGTATCAAATTGCAGCCACTGAACGAATTTTATGGAAGATAAAATCAAGCTATGAGACAAAAAAAGCCGGCAGACCCGAAGCCGGAGGTTTTATTTGGCATACGACAGGTTCCGGTAAGACGCTTACCTCTTTTAAAGCGGCAAGACTTGCTACAGCATTGGATTTCATTGATAAAGTATTTTTTGTGGTAGACAGAAAAGACTTAGACTACCAAACAATGAAAGAATATCAAAGATTTCAGCCGGATAGCGTAAAGGGAAGCAAGGATACAAAAGAACTTAAAAGATGTATCGAAAGAGACGATAATCGTATTGTAGTTACTACAATTCAAAAATTAAATGAATTTGTAAAGAAAAATCCTGCTCATGAAATTTATGATAAACATTGTGTCCTTATATTTGATGAATGTCATCGTTCTCAATTTGGAGATGCACAGAAAAATATAAGGAAGTCATTCAAGAAACATTACCAATTTGGATTTACGGGAACACCAATTTTCGCGGAAAATTCTCTTGGTGGAGATACAACATCAGGTATATTTGGAGCGCAGCTTCATAGCTACGTTATCACCGATGCTATTCGTGACGGCAAAGTTTTAAAATTCAAGGTGGATTATAATAATATTATACCGAAATTCAAAACGGCGGAGAAAGAGGAAAATGAAAAAAAATTAGCTAAATTGGAAAATAAAATGCTGCTCCATCCTGAAAGAATTACTGAGATTACAAAGCATATTCTTAAGGTTTTTGATATGAAAACACATCGTAATGAGTTTTATGATTTGAAGCATAGAAGACTTAATGGATTTAATGCTATGTTTGCTGTGCAGAGTGTTGAAGCAGCAAAATTATATTATGAAGAGTTCGAAAGGCAACAAAGCAGTTTACCCGAAGAAAAAAGATTGAAAATAGCTACAATTTACAGTTTTGTGGCCAATGAGGAGCAAAGAGCAATCGGAGAAATACCAGAAGAGGATTTTGCTGTTTCTGCTATGGAATCAACGGCAAAAGAATTTTTGGATAAGGTAATCACTGATTATAATAGTTGCTTTAAAACCAATTTTTCTACCAATAGTAATGAATTTCAAAATTATTACAAGGATTTATCACTTAAAGTAAAAGAAAAACAAGTTGATTTGCTTATTGTAGTAGGAATGTTTTTAACAGGTTTTGATGCACCTACGTTAAACACACTATTTGTTGATAAAAATCTGAGATACCATGGTCTTATTCAGGCATTTTCAAGAACGAATCGCATACTAAACAAAGTAAAAACGTTTGGCAATATTGTTTGTTTTAGGGATTTGGAAAAAGCTACACAGGATGCAATCAAGACATTTGGTGATGAAAACAGTGTAAACGTCATTTTGGAAAAGAGCTATGAAGAGTATATTCATGGCTTCCGAGATGAAGAAACAGGCACGGTTATCAAGGGTTATGAAGATCTTTGTGATGAGATTATAGCTAAATTTCCAGAACCTACGGAAATTATATTAGAAGCGGACAAAAAGGAATTTGCGAAGCTTTTTGGAGAACTGTTAAAAGCTGAAAATATCCTAAGAAATTTTGATGAATTTGAAAACTTTGAAAAAATTATCTCAGACAGACAGATGCAGGACATGAAGAGTGTCTATGTTGATATTAGAGAAAGTATCATAAATTCAAAGAGCAATGAAATAACTGAAGATGAACAAATTGATTTTTCTGATGTTGAGTTTCAAATTGATTTGCTTAAAACGGATGAAATAAATTTAGATTATATTTTAGCTTTGATACTTGAAAAGTCAAAAGAAAATGATGATGTGGAAAGTTTAAAAGAGGAAGTTCGCAGAGTAATCAGATCAAGCCTTGGTACAAGGGCAAAAGAAGAGTTGATTATGGACTTTATAAATGACACAAGATTGTCTGAATTAAAAAATACTGATGATATTCTTGAGTCATTTTATAGTTTTGCAAAGAAAGAGAAGGAAAACAAAATTATATCTTTAGTTGAAGAAGAAAAGCTGAAAGAAGACTCAAAACGGTTTATAGAGAAGGCCATTAGCAAGGGGTATGTAGAATATGCAGGAGATGAGTTAGATCGTATAATCCCACCGACTTCACGTAGACAGGGGGCAAGGGAAAAGAAAAAAGAATCAGTATTAGAAAAGATAAGAAAAATTGTAGAAGTCTTTGTTGGAGTTTAGCATTGTAATAAAACTCTCGGATGATTCTATTTTGATACTAAAAGATTAAAAACAGGTTTGAAAGGGCGTTGTTGAATTGAGCAAGTTTACGGAGTTGTACTTATTGGCCGAAGGAAAATAAGGTGATAAATTATTTAAAAAGCCTTCCATCATTTTTGTGGGAGGCTTTTGTAGAAATAATAGGTAAATTTATAATATTTATAAGGAGGAAGATTGTAAATGAGTTATACGATTTCTTTGTTTTCTGTTAAAACAAAACAGAAAGAACAGCAGTCAGCACAACCCGATTTCTTTGAAAAGGAGGAGAATCTGGAAAAATTCACACCGGAGCAGCAGTCAGCATTGGAAAACCGTTTGTTGAAATATCAGTATAAACCGGTAGGGAATAACAGCGATGGGAAAAGATTTGAACATGCTGATTTTGGAGAAGCGTTCCTGACAGACAGTGCATTGTATTTTTCAACTTCGAATGACTTTGATTGTATTTTTGAAGTGGGACTGACAGCATCTGAATTTACGGATACCGGTGAGTTTGCAAAATATGATGGGCAGGCAGGAGGATGGGAAGAGACATAGGCCTGCTCTATGTTGAGGGGGCGGTATGTTTGTTCACCCCCCTCATAAAATTTGTCGATAAGTGTAAAGGAAATAGGAAATAAATCACAGTATGTGGAAAGGAGTGAAAAATGGGGATAATAGCAAATTATAAATATTTAAGTGATAAAAACTTAAAGGAGCTTAAGGCTTTCTATTCAGAAGAGAATGAAACTTTGGGGGAGACAGAAGAGCAGAATGGGGATGTAGAAATACTCCTTGATTTAGATAAGATGTGGGATGCACTTCATTTCGTGCTTACAGGAGCAAGCAGCAGTGAGCCTATAAAAAACAACCCTTTTAGTGAAGCGGTTGTAGGTGTGTCTTCTATTGAAGGTGTGGAAGAGTTTATATCTTATACAGAAAAGTCGAGGGTTAAAGATATAGTTTTTGCTCTTGATCATTTTGATATAGAAAAAGCTATGGAAAATTTCAGTATGAAAGAATGCAGAAAAGCAAATATATATCCGGACATTTGGAATTATGAAGAAGAAACGGATGAAATAAAAGAAGAACTAATGGATTACTTTCAGAATCTGAAAGACTTCTATAAGAAAATATTAGAAGTGAATGGTAATGTAATGGTCACTATTTGCTGAAAAAGTATAGATAAACCCCGGTTTATCGGGTGAATTGGATAAATCTTATAAATATATCTCTGAAAATATTACAGAGTTTTTAATTCTGCTGAGTATGAAGCAGATGAACTGTTTTCATAGAACTGCTAAGAAAATGTATTTGAATGGGCTTTATATTAAATGACAGAGGGGGGGATATGATGTTTGTAGATCGAATTGATGGCGTTGACCCCAAGGAAGTGAAAAGAGTTTTTAAAGAATTAATCACTGCCTACATGAACCCTGCATATGGGTCTATGTCTAAAAGGGATTTCGATATATTGCTTTTTATGAAGCTGCAAGATTTAAAGATTATAGAGAAAGATCCTGATTTATATGACATTGTATCCAATTTGAAAGTGACCAGAGCAAAGGCAAGAAATCTGTTATATGAAGCTAAAATGCGCAACTCATCAGAAGAAATGCTGGATAAAGAATTAAAGGAGTTACTGTCTACCCCTATTTTCTTTAAGGAAAATGATAAAATTGCAATTGAAATTAGTAATCCATTATTATCAGATCATTTGAGGTGGAAACTTAAAAGAGCGGGATACATTACGGATGGTTCCTTTTCTGCTGAATTGATTAAATTATCAGAGGAAGCTTATATCACCATATTTGAAGATATGATTCCGAATGAATCACGAAAGAAAATACCGGAAGCATTAGTTAAATGTGGTGCAAGAGAAGAATTGGGATTTAAGGGAATACTCTCTTCCATTCTTAAAAAATTAAGTGGGAGAATAGTGGGGAGAGCCGGAGACGAGTTAGTTGATGGGATTTTTGAATATTTAGATCCTTTAATCAGTGAAAAACTAAAAGAAATATCTAGTGTTTATAAGAATTTTTTTGTAGAACCACAAGAATAAGTATTAGATTATGCGACTGTTTTTATAAACGTTTTCTTCCCCAACGACTTATAAGTCAAATTATATAATGGGCAGCAGGCTTTATATGAAGAGTGGGAATAACGGTAACAAATGTGTTTCTGTGACAAAAAGGTTGAGAATACCGTATTTTAGAGATTTTACAGGACAAAACTCCTGTCATATAAATTGTTTGGAAGACATCCCATCATCTTGCAGGGAGGTTTTGTAGAAAATAGTGATTGATAAATTTTTGGAGAAGAGAGAATGTCAAGCTGGAGCGGTATAAGAAAAAAGCTGGAGACAGAATATTTAGCCCCAAGTCTGCGGGGGCATATTCAGTATTATGCAACATCATATAGCAGAAGTCCTGATCATGAGGGACGGGCGGCAATAAGGTATGATGGAAAAGAAATTATCAAAGGATGTTATTACAATAATTGGATAAAAGCAGATTTATTTCCCAAAGATGAAAAATATGAAAAACGCATGAAAGAGGAATTTGCGTTTATGGATGATACAGCCTTACGGTTGGGCATATTTGATCAGCGTTGTTTTTATAATGCCTTTGCAGAATTTGAGCAGAAAGGTATCGAAATGAGTTTGAAGAGTGAAAATTTAATCGTACGGATATTTGCTGTGTTAGATAGGCGGGTTGGTAAAAGAAGGTTAGCTTTAATGAAAGAAACGATAGCAGAAGAACCGGATACATTCCGGGAATTTTATGCCATTCGTTTGAAGGCGGAAGGACTAATATAATCCGGTTTGCACAGATAATTGAATATTATATAAAACAAGGCACATAGCTTTAAGATTGCAAAACCTTTCAGCTATGAGCTTATTTTATATATGCTCAGGTTTTAGATCGTTCAGAAAGCTTTCTACTTTTGCGGGGAGGATTTTGTGGATAGGAAATCTCCGGAAAACCGGACTTGATCAAGCTCGTCAGATTGCGGGACGTTTATTGATATTGACGGCAATAAGATGGATACGATAAAGTGAAATAGAAAGTTGTCATTCAGAATTTCTAAAGGTTTGTAAGGGCAAGATGCTTAGTCAGAAAGTACAAAAGTATATTAAAGATCATTCTTTCTGTTATATGAATTTATAGTACGCATGGATAAGATATTGTGAAAAAGTTCACAGATGAGGATGAAATCATGTTTTTTGTTTTGGGGGTCATATGTACAAGCTGAAAACTGAAAATTTTTCATTAGAATTGCTGCCTGGAATTTATCAGGATAATTTTCCGTATCCCAAGGCGAATCGTCTTCGGGTTAAAGTGTCAAGCTTAGGTTTTTCTGCGGATTCTATTATGGATATTGATGACATTGCTTTATCTGATTTCGCGGTGAATTTGAATGAGCTTTATGAAACACTGAGCGGATCGGTAAGACTGGAAGAACCATATAGTATGCACTGCTTTTTAGAATTTACGGCTGTGACAGGCGGACATATTCGTATTAAAGGCCGGATTCATAATAAAAAGGGTATTGGATACGGACATGAACTGATATTTGAAAATGAAGTAGATCAGACATATCTTAGAGGTTTTGCAAAAACATTGTTTGCCGATTACGGTAAATATGCTGAGTGATCAAATGGTATTGAAGGCAGAAGTATGAATAAACAGGAGATGGCAGAAGATAATTAATATATTTCAAAATTATGGGGCATAGGATAAAAAAGTCTGACAGATTATGGAACTGTTTTACTTCATTTTCACAAGCGGGATTGATATAATCATCTAAATTCTTTACCCGAAATGGATTGCCGGATTTCAGAGCGGTGGGAGCATGAAAGCTCATCAGTAAAATGGTAGTAGGGAAAATACAAATGAGAAGATATGCATACTTGAAAGAACCGATAAAAACAAACAAGAAAGATTACATATATAAAATCATGCTGTATCAGACGAAAAAAGATGGAGTATATCTGTTTATGTATTGCCAAAAGGATGCCGTTCAATGTTCATTTGACTATTGGTATAAAACGGTTGAAGATGTCTGTGAGGATTGGAATGATCTTGTGAATGAAAAAGGCTGGATTCCTATAGATGATCCGCTGCCTTATTGCCAGTACGATGCTTTTTTACCGATAAGAGTAAAGGGGCGTGATATTGGTGAACCCCAGTGGGGAAAATTGGAAATTCTTGAAAATGGCAAATGGAAAGAATACATTCCTGATCAGTGATGTCCGTAATTATTTCAGATACGGAAATGGTTTAATTTGACAGCAAAAAACAGTTGTGATGTTACTACTCATGAGATTCGCAGAAAATTGATTTTCGTTAAATGTATGATAAAATGAGGATGAGGAATACATTTTATTATTTTATATTGCATTTTAGCAGAAGAGTGAAGGAGGTAGTTTTATGAACAGAACGCTGAGAATGTGGATGATCTGGGTTATGGCAGCTGCTGCGCCTTTCTTTATTTTTCCGTCGGAAGCCGCTGTTTGGGACGGTCCCCGGTCTCATCCTGCCGCTCAAAAGGTGGAGGATGCTTATGTGTATATAAAATATGTGGATATTCACGGACGTGATATTTATGCGACACAGACAATCAAGGGCGTATCCGGTGATTATGCCAATGGAAATGATTATATCCGCAATATCACAACGTATCGTTTTGTGCGGACGGAACCGGGACGAGTCCAATTTGACGCAAAACGCAGAGGAACGATTAAAATCGTTTATGAAAAGGAGCAAAAAGG
>ULMV01050463.1_pt1 | contig 16183 bp, 9 predicted proteins | sample 1951751 | NCBI WGS metagenome assembly ULMV01 (sample SAMEA4835560, study PRJEB28245) | human gut metagenome | biome: gut microbiome; material: fecal sample | place: Denmark | collected 2008 | reverse complement strand
ATTACTATTAACCGTTTCTACAAGTTCTTTTGCTATTTGAACTAAGATTTCATCTTTCATTAATTCTTTAACTTCTGGATCATCTCCTAATGCATCAAAGAATGCTTTTTCTTCTGATGATAAATTAAATTCATTTCCGGCTTTTAATTCTTCCTCAATTTCATTTTTTAAGTTTATTAATTCTTCAATTATTTTTTGTATGTCTTCTACACTTGTTCTCTCATTATATGTAGCTGCAATTTTTTTAAACTTTGTTGAGAACTTTTCCATCATAACAACATTTTGTCTTCCTATCTGATTAACGTACTCTTTTAATGCTCTATTTAATACCTCAACTGCAATATTTTTCTTCTGCATTTTTGCTAACTTATTTAATATCTCATTACTCAATAATGCCAATTGATTGCTGTTATGTACTTCACCTATTTGTAGCATTTCATCATCTTGTATTGCTCTTTCTAACATTTTTGCTACATTATCATTTATCTCTTTAACGTCTATTTTATCTCCACTTAATTTTGATATAAATGATCTTACAGCTATGAAAAATAATATTTCATCTTTTAATTCTTGTGATAAAGCTCCTGTACATAATGCATACAAACTTTTTACATCATAACTATATTTCATAAATGCTTTTTTCTTTTCTTCTGTTTCTAGCATCCAGTTTGCACCTGCCATTATTATTTCGTATTTATCACTATCTGTTGTTGTAGCAAAATGTCCATAATAGAATCCTTTAAATAAATCTCTTATAAGTTCTACTTTATCATTTAAAACTTTTACTAATTCACTATTATCTATAATCTTGCCTTGGTCTCTCTTTGTATATGTTTTCAATGCATCTAGCAACCATCTTTTTAATCCTATATAATCAACAATTAATCCACCAGTTTTATCTTTATAAACTCTGTTTACCCTTGCGATTGCTTGCATTAAATTATGAGCTTTCATAGGTTTGTCCACATACATTGTTCCAAGCCCAGGCACGTCAAATCCTGTTAACCACATATCTACAACTATTGCAATTTTGAAGCTAGACTCCATATCTTTAAAATCTACTTCTAATTGCTTTTTATCTTTCTTGGAACCTATTGCTTTTTGCATTTCTTCATCATCTTTATTATTAGATGTTATTATCATATTGACTTTGTTTTTCCATTCTGGTCTAAGTTCTAAGAATTTGTTATACATTGTAAATGCAGATTGTCTTGAATATGCTACAACCATTGCTTTATTAGCCACACTTGTTTCTATTTCCTCATAATGCTTTATAATATCTTTAACTATCATTTCTAGTCTATCTGGATCTTCTATTATTTGTTTCATTGTAGCCATTGCTTTTTTAGATTCTGCTATTTTATAATCATCAATACCTTCTTCTGTTTCAAGCATATTGTAATAATCATCTATCTCATCTAATATCTTTTGATTTAGCCCCACTCTTGCCATTCTTGATTCATACATAATTGGTACTGTTGCACCATCCATAATTGCTTGTGTCATATCGTAAGTATCTATTATATTTCCAAATACATTTGTTGTTGATCTATCTTTTGTTTCAACAGGTGTTCCTGTAAATCCAATATATGTTGCATTTGGAAAAGCATCATGTAAATACTTAGCTGTTCCATATTTTTTATATGCTTCCATTTTAGCTTTATCGAATTTTATTGTTGCATCTAATCCGTAATGACTTCTATGAGCTTCATCTACTAAAACTAAAATATCGTCTCTTTGACTAAATACTCCTGTTTCTTCTTCAAATTTTTGTAATGTAGTAAAGAATATTCCACCAGATTTTCTTCCTTCTAATTTTTCGTTTAAATCTTGTCTATTTTCAATTTGTACTGGTTCTTGTTTTAAATATTCAGAGCATTTTGCGAATGTTGTAAATAACTGATTATCTAAATCATTTCTATCTGTTACAACCACTATACTTGGATTATTTAATACTTTTATCATATTACCAGCATAAAATACCATTGAAAAGCTCTTTCCACTTCCTTGTGTATGCCAAAGCAATCCAGCTTTTCCAGTTTTGTTATCTATTGCCTTTTCTGTACTTGATATAGCTTTTTTTACTCCAAAATATTGATGATATGCAGATAAGATTTTATTATCTTCACTCCATAATATGAAATTACTTATAATATCTAATAATCTATCTTTTCTAAGCATTCCATTAAATAAAGTTTTATGAGTAGGCATATTCTCTAATACTTCATCTGTGTCCTCTACTTTTTTCCATTCAGAAAATCTACTCCAAGGACTTGTTATTGTTCCAGCTCTTGCTTGTACACCATCACTTACAATCATAAATTGATTATAATAGAATAGTGTTGGTATATGTACTTCTTGATACCCCTTTAATTGGTGATATCCATCAACTAAATTTACATCTTCTCTTATTGTTGACTTTAGTTCTACTACTACAAGAGGCAAACCGTTTATAAATATAATTATATCTGGTCTTTTTTCACTATGTTCAATAATTGTATATTGGTTAATTGCTTTAAATGTATTGTTAGAAATGTTATTAAAATCTATTAATTTTACTGTTTTATATTTTGTTTCTCCATTCTCTTGAACAGGCACAGGAATACCTTCAAGCAAATATTTTGTAAATTGCTTGTTGTTTAATATGGTATTATTATTATCTAAATTTCTTAATAGTCTTAATACTTCTGTTATTTGTTCATTTTTAATACCTTTATTTATTCTTTCAATTGCTTGTACTATATCTTCTTCTAACAATACTTTTGAAAAATCTTCTCTTTGCAATTCATAACCATTTATACTTTCATATTCTAAGCTTTGTAACATTTCCATTGTAACTTTTTCTAGTGTTTCTTCATCAAACATAATTTGCCCCCTAAATTATACTATTTATATTTTTTCGTTTACACTACATAACCACATTTATAAATCTAATTCCTCTTCAATTCTTTTTTTCTTTTTATTTAATATATTTAATATAAAATCATCATAATCTTCTTTTGGATAGTTGCCCTTTCTCTTAATTACTACTTTTCCTGAAAGTTGTCTTGTTAAAGGTTCTAAAGCTTTTGTTAATCCTGAAAATACATTTCCTTCAACCGATGTATAAGTCAATTCATTATATAATACATCTAATTGTTCGAGATGTTGTTTTAATGTCATATCTTTTTTTCTTGGTACTTTACAAGCAATTAACTTTTTTTCTATAATTTTTTCAACTTGATAGTTTGTTGCTTTTCTACTCTCCGATCCATTTCTTATATAGATATCTCCATCTTTAATACAACTTCCATCTTTACAGCAAATATATGGTAAATTTTTAGGATTATTCTCAACAATCAATATTTGAAACTTCTTATTCTTTAATTTTTCATATTCAGAACTTTCATATTTGAAATCTTTTAAATAAAATTTTAATGTGTCTGGAATAAATTTTTTTACTCCCTTTCTTAAGTCAGCATCATCTTTTAATTCATTTAATAATCCTTCAGTTTCAAAAGAACCATCATCCTTTTGGCAAACTCCAAAAACTATACATCCACCACCAGAATTTGCCATAGCTAATAAATGTTTAGAAATCTTTTCGTTATCTTCCCATTCTTTTTTAAAATCCAATTGTTCTTCCTCTCCCATATGATTTTGTAATAAAATTCTAAAACTTTCTAGGGTTGGCTCTTTTAAAACCTCATATAATACATCTTTATTTAATAAATTCATTTTACATCCTTTCTATATTTTGTAACATTTTCATTATTACTTTTCCTAATGTTTCTTCATCAAATATTATTTGCACTCTTATTATAATTCAATTTGCTTTTTTACTTTTTCTATTATATTCTTTGCTTCTATTTCTTTATATATAGTATCTATCTTTTTATATGTATCATATAATTCTTCTCTATATTTTTCTTCTGCAAAAATCTTTTGTAACTTTACAAACTCTTGTGGTTTTTTATCATTTTCCTTTTCAATTTTTTCTAAAACACATCTATATTTATATAGTTTTTGTAATAAATCTCTGTATTCTAAAATAAATTCTTTTAATATTTTACTATGTCTACTTGGAAAAATAAGTTCAATTTCACTGGCTACTTTATAGAGTTCTTCTAATTTTATTAAAAAATCAATTCTTAATTTTTCATTGTGTGTGTCATTTATTATATTTCCAATATCTTTTAAATACAAATTATTAGTTAATCCTGAAAATAACATGGTAACTTCTAATGCTACATCCTTATTTTCTTCTTTTATTAACATTTTATTTTCTGAATAAAGACTTAACATCCCTGTACATATAAGAAATTTTTCCATTCTTTTATCAAATAAATGTTGCTTATTACTAATTTTTAATTGTTTGTGAGTTTGCCATATTGCTACAATAGCTGTTATCGCTGTTATTACAGAAAATATATTGTCTCCTATAAAATTAATTGTATTATTCATAAATTCTTGCAACATATGGCTACTTTCCTTTCATTAAACTGACAATTTGTATGACTAAATTTCTATTTTATCTAGGTCTATTTCTCCATTCATTAGTTTTGGTAATAGTGTATCTCTTAATTGTTCTAATATTTTGTTTTCTTCTATCAATTGTTTGGACTTTTTCATAATATTTCCTATTATGTTTTCAAATTTTGTATTTACCTCGTTTGTTCCAATGACAAAACTTATTTTATTCATATTTTCTTGATTTATTTTAGGTTGTACAGCACCTGTTATTAAAGGTTCTACATTAACATTTCTTAACGCAAAATATAAATGCTCTGTTGAAATTTTTGTACCTTTTAAGACATGTGCATGATTATTAATCCAATTTTTTCCCCATATATATTGTAATACTGGATTTCCTTTAGATGTTTTTACAGTTCCATCTTCCCCCATTAAAACATATATATCATCAAAAATATAATTATCAACATGGTCAATTATTGAAGTAGCTCCATAATAAGGATATATTCCTTTATGAAGTTCCCTTTCTCTACTTGACAGTGGTTTTCTTTTTGAATCAAAGTTTTCTGCTACTTCCTTTAATGATTTTATTTCATAACCTTCTGGTAAATTATTTATATATTGAAAATAATATTCTTTATATAATGTATCTCCTAATTCGAACAAATTATCATTTGTCTGATTATTTACTTCTATTTTTATACTTATACCATCCAAAATTTCAACTATTTTATTTTGTAATTTTATATCTGGAATATCTAGCTCCACTTTTTTCAATTGCTCTATTGTAATAGCTTTTTGAGTTGATCCAATTGATATTCCATCTATAATATTTTCAAACCATTTACTTTTTAATTTATAATATAAAAATCTATTATTTATAATTTCATTATTAAAATCATATAACCAAATTAAATTTCCATCTTTAAAATAAAAATTTTCTTCATCCACAAACCAACTTTTACCTAAAGTTCCTACTGCAGAAATTAAAATATCTCCAATTTTAGGGACATTAAATTTAGATTTAATTTCTTCATATTTTTCTAAAGAAATAAACAACTGTGAAGAAATCTTTTTTCCATTAGATTTTTCTATTATTTCTTTTCCCCTATAAAATGGAATACCAGATTCCGTGTATTCAGATAAATATATTCTTTTGCTTGAACCTATCTTACATAATTCTTCTAATCTATATTCCATATCCAATTGCCTCCAAGTTCTTTTTTATTTCTTCTTCTAGCTTGTGAGACTCTTCAAATTGTACTTTAAGTTCAGCTGTTAATGTTTTCATTTTTTCTTCAAATGGTACACCATCATCTTCTTGTTCTTCTGTTCCTACATATCTACCTGGTGTAAGAACATAATTATTTTCTTTTATTTCTTTTATTGTAGAAGCTTTACAGTATCCTGCCACATCTTCATAAGTTTCATTATCTTGAAAGCTATGATATGTACCTGCAATTTTTGATATGTCATCTTCGTTTAGTTCTCTTAATTTTCTTGTAACCATTGTTCCTAAATTTCTACAATCAATAAATAAAGTCTTACCTTTATGTTTTTTATTTCTGTTTAAAATCCATATACTACAAGGTATCGTAACTGTATAAAATAGATTAGATGGCATTGATAATATACAATCTACTAAGTCTGCTTCTATTAGATTTTTTCTAATTACTTCTTCTTGTCCCCCTGCTGATAAAGAACCATTTGCAAGTATTATTGCAGCTTTGCCATTCATAGATAATTTTGATACCATATGCTCAACCCAAGCAAAGTTAGCATTTCCTTTTGGTGGTATTCCATATTTCCATCTAGGATCATCTAATAATTTTTCTTGTCCCCAGTCACTAATATTGAATGGAGGGTTTGCTAATACAAAATCTGCTTTTAAATCTTTGTGTAAATCGTTATGAAATGTATCGTCTGCAAACTTTCCTAATCCATCATTATTTATTCCTCTAATAGCTAGATTCATCTTTGCTAATTTCCAGGTTGTTGGATTTTTTTCTTGTCCATATATAGTTAAATTTCTTGCATTACCATTGTGTCTGTGAATGAATTTTATACTTTGTACAAACATTCCTCCTGAACCACATGCAGGGTCATAAATTCTACCTTGATATGGTTCAAGAATCTCAACCATTGTTCTAACTAAGCAAGCAGGTGTATAGAACTCTCCACCTTTTTGCAATTCGTTAGATGCAAATTGTCCTAAGAAATATTCATATATTCTTCCCAAGATATCTTTATCTTGTGCTTCTTTACTTCCAATTTTTATATTAGTAAATAAATCAATTATCTCTCCTAAATTAACATTTCTATAATTTGGGCTATTAAATTCCTTAACTAAAACACCTTTTAAAGATGGATTTTCTCTTTCTATTTCTTCCAACGCATCATCAATTATTTGTCCTATATGAGGATCCTTAGAATGAGCATTTAAATATTCCCATCTAGCCCTAGCTGGAACATAAAACACATTATCTGCCTCATAACTATCCCTATCCTCTTCAAGTCCATAACCATCTTTTACTAAGATTTGATATTTCTCTTCAAATGCATCAGAAATATATTTTAAAAATATTAATCCTAATATTATAAATTTATAATCTGAAACAGGAACTGCCCCTCTCATTTTATCAGCAGATTCCCATAATTTTTTTTCTAATTTTATTAACTCTTCTTCTTTCATTTTTGCACCTCGAATATTTACAATAATTCTATTATATTTTATATCATAAAATGACAAATTTCTCAACAGGTACGTCTAAATATTTACAATTAATTCCTATGAAAAAAATGATCATATATATAGCCTGCCTCTATATACTTTTCTGTCAATTCCATTTTCTTTTTTTCTAATAGTTCTAGATATTTTTGTTTAAACACATTTTTACAAATCCATTTTACACCTTCTTTTGAAATTACAATTTTATTATTTATTAAAAATTTGTATTCTTCTAATCCACTATCACACATTCTTTTAATGGCTTTTCTTATAGTAATTTCTTCTCTATTAAAATATTTGCATAGTTGTTTTATATCCATATCTTCATTCCACCAATTTTCATTGTGCTCTATTTTTAATAATTCTTCATATTGTTTTATTCTATCTTCAAAAAATTCTACATCAGCATCAATTAATGATTTTTCTTTATTAAAATACACTTGTAACAACCATGCATATCCTTCATCTAAAATAAAATATTTTCTACTTTTTACTTTCTCACTTCTCCATCTGCAAGTTGGATGCTTTTTTAACATTACATTTACAGTTTTTCTTAAATCTCCATGTGCTATTTCTTTTCCACATTTAGTAGTAACACCCAACAATTTAATTCTCTTTAAAATTTTATTATAAGATACAAAAATACTCTCTAAAGCTTGCTCTGAATCTCTGTACACTTTTCATCACTTCCTTACTATAAAAATCTATTAATGCTAGTTTACAAAGCATTAATAACAAGCAAAATTTATTTTGCTCGAATTTAGGTAGTATTTTTTAGTACCTAATATTCGCCAGCTGGGTGTCTTGACACCATTTTCGCTGTTTAGGGCAAAAAGCCCTAATACCTTTTTTGCTCTCCGAGGGACTTTTTTTGATAAAAAACTTATTAATTTTTATCAAAATATTTTGAAAAAAGTTCAAATTTTGAGTTTATAAATTTGAACTTTTTTCTTTACTTTTTTCTTTAAATATACTATAATAAATTTAGATTTTGAACGAAGTTAGCATTTAGTTTGGTCGCTTATGCTAGCTTTTTCTTTTTTATTTTTATCATCTCCTTTTAGTTCAATTCCATAACACATTCTATACAACTTTTGAATAATAGCATTGGATAATTCTTTATCATTACTTTGATAAAATCTATGTAATAAACTTTCCTTATTAAATCTAGTTGTTATTATAATTGGTAGTTTATTTTCATTTCTATTTTCTATAATTGTATATAGTTTATCTAAAGCCCATTGACTTATTTTTTCTATTCCTAAATCATCTATTACAACCATATCTGTATTTGAAAATAATTCTATTAATTCATTTTCTGACTTTGAATTATCTTTAAAAGTTTCTTTTATCATATCTAACAATGATGATAACCTCCCCATCAACACTAGTTTATCCTTTTTAATTAACTCATTTGAAATTGATGCTGCTAAATGTGTTTTTCCTACATCTGTATTTCCAGTAATAATAAGTCCATTTTCTTGCTTGTTTTCGATACATTTTTTAGTATAATCTTTTGCAATTTCAACTTCATTTTTATTAGAATCTGTTACTTTAAAATTGTTAAAATTATAATCCTTTAGTCTTTTACTAATGTAATTTTGCGAATAAAACTGATTGATAATTTCCCTATAATGTTCATTCTTTTTCTGCTCTTGAACTTCTAAATCAATTCCTTTCCAAAATTCAATAGATTCCTTACAAGTACATCTTTCATATTCAATGAAATCTGGAGATATATTAGTATATAAATAATCTAATCCTATTGGTTTTAAATCTTTTCCACAAAATTTGCATTTATTGTGGAAATTCTTTTGATAATTATTACATTTTGTATTCTCTAAATCCATTTATATTCTCATTCTCCTTTCTGTTATTTTCTATAATTTCTTCTAATGTATTATCTTCTTGTGCGTTATTTTCCGTTATTGTAACGTTACTTTTTTCTTTTTCACTTTTCAACTTTTCACGATATTTTTGTTGTCTTATTCTATTTTGTTCTTTATATTTTTCGGATGATTCAATACTTTGGTATTCATCCCAATTCTTAATTTTGTATGCTCCTTCTTCTACAATTATCATATTTAATTCTTGAAATTTTTTAATAATTTTCTCAATCTTTTTCTTAGACTTTCCCATAATCTTTGAAAAATTTTCTATTGTCATTGGTTTATTTTCTCCTATTACTAGTTTACCATTGCAATTACATTCTATAGCAATAGTCAATAATTGAATCCATACTCTAAAATATGTATCTCCATCTTGTTCTTTTAGTAATATTTGAATTTTTCTGTTTGAAAATATCTTAATTTCAATTTTTAACCATTGTAAATTATACATATCCTCCTTTCCTCTCTTTCCTTACAATCTAGCTAATAGATTGATGTTCCAAATTTTTTAAATATTCATCTAGTACTTGTACTCTAAATAAATATTTTCCACCAACTTTAGAGCATGGTATTTGCTTTCTTCTTACTAATTGATTGATTAACCAATAAGATATTCCTAAATACTCTGCTGATTCTTTCATTGTTAGTGTAGTTCTTTGAACTTTTTGTAATTCCATAGCCTTTCCCTCCTTCATATTTTTCTAGAAGAGATTTTTATCTTTCCTTCCCTTCTATTTAATAGACCACAAATCACCTTAAAAATAAGCCCCTTTTCAGAAATTTTTTTATATTTTGGGTGTTAATTTTATTTTCTTAGTGTTTTCAATAGTTTTAAGGATTATTTTTTATTAAGCTTATTGCATTTTGTGTCAGTTTTTTGTATAATTTAGTTAATTTGTTAGCAATTTCATTTTAGTTATTATATTGCAATTTATATTTATGGGAGGAAACTTTAGTGTTAAGAGAAAATAATATTCCAGTAAAAGATAGTTTTAATATATGGTTTAATAGAGAAAATAGAAAAGAGTTTTATACGACTTCTATAATTTTGTATAAAACTGCTTTTAATCATAATCCTAATAATAAATTTTCTAACATTATTCTTAAACCAAATGAAGCTACTAACAAAATCTACTTTACTTCGGCTAATTTTAATGCCCCTTTTGAAGAAAGCTATGGTACATTATTAATTAGATTTCTAAATAGCAATTTTTCATCTTTTAAAACTGCTTATGATACTTTCTTTTGTTTTTATGGATTTTCAATATTAGAGGAATTTTATAAAAACATTCCTAAAGCACAATTATTTAAATCAGAAGAGGACTTTTTTAACACTTATGAACCAATTTTTATAAATATTAAACGTAAATTAAAAGAATTACAATATTTAATGAAAAGGTGTATTGATTATATGTATAATCTAAATAACAATTTGGAGGATAAAAATTATTCTTCATTTGAAAAATATTTAACATATGTAATAAAGAATAATCTTTTTAGATATTCAACAAATATTGATGTATTCTACTTCCAACAATTTGCACATGATACATTAAATATAGCTGTTGAATCTATCACACCAAAAATAGTGAGAGAGCATTTAGAAAATGGAATAATAGATGTAAATGATAGTCCAGTTTTTCATGCATGTAATTTATCTAATATTCTATATGTATCATTGTCAGAAATTGCATCAAATAAGGATATAAAAATTAAGACTTGTAAAAATTGTGGAAAATACTTTATTCCTATTAAGAATACAGAAAAATATTGTGATATTTCTTATTATGAAAATGAGACTATTTGTAAAATAATTGGCGCTAATAACTCTTATTCTAAAAAAAGAAAATCTGTAGAAGGAATAAAATTTTATAGAAATAATTATCAAAGAAGATTAATGCAATCTAAAAGATCTGATGATAAACAAGTTAAATTGGCTTTTGAAAATTGGAAACAACTTGCTAAATTAAAAATCAAAGCATTTAATAATAATGAAATTTCTGAAGATGAATTGCTTGAATGGATGAAAGAAAATAAAAATTCTTGATATCTATCATTCAATGTAAAAACGACAAGAACACTTGTCGTTTTTACATATCTTAAATGATTGAAAAGTTAATCGTTTGCATAGTTTTTATAAAACTGTTTTAGCCCTGATTTTGTTTTTTACTATTAAAATATTTATTTCTTATCCTAGTTAATTGACTCTTATCTGAAGAATCTGGAAGAATATTTTTAACTATTTCATACATTTCTTTACTTTCTACAATCCAAATATATGTATCTTCACAGATCAAGCTTCTTAATTTATAACTTTCAGATTTTTGACATTTTAAATTGTTTTTTACATATTCTAAGACTTTATCTTTTGATAATGTATCGAATAAATATCTTACAAAGTCTATTGAATATGTATAATCGTAAAAATCTTCTAGTTTTTCTTTATTTATTTTATCAAATAAATTATTATCTATTACTTGTTTTTTAAATTCCGTACTTTTTAGCATAATATCATAAGCAAATTTGGTATTATTATATACTTCTATGTAATTTTCTAGTTCTATTTTGTCTAATTCTAAAATTAACCTATCATCTTTAATCGTTTTTCCTATAATATATTCCTTATATTTTTCTTTGCTCAACAATTCTTTTAATATTTCATTGCTTAATTCAAATTCTTTATTATTTGACATCAATGCTATAATATTTTTTATAGTCTGTTCTGTTGGAATGTCCAACTCATTTATAAGTTCGATATAGTCAGATATGTATGCTTCATAATTACCAGTTATAAAATCATATAATAATACATCTATTTCCTTAATAATATATCCTATTTTTCGAGAAAATTTTATTGCATTATCATAATTTGAAAGTATCAATGGTTTTCTTAAAATTCTATATATTTCTGTTCTATCTTCATCACTTAGTTCTATAATATTATTTGGATTTATTCGTAATTTATCCAAAAATGAATTTATTAAATCCTTATCTTTAATACTATTGGTAACATTTGAATCAACCATTTCTAAAATATCTATTAATTCTTTAGAATTATAACTTGTGCTATTAATTTTATTAACAATATATTCTATTTCATTTTCTGACACGTTGCTAAAATCAATTAATTCTTTCATTTCTTGGATATTTTCTAAAATCTCTATCTCTTCCTTTGATATAATAGGATAAGGTTTTAAAAATAAACTTTTATATTGAGTATATAATTCTTGTATAATTATTTCTTTCCTTAACCTAACTATGTCATTTTCAATTATAGAATAGATATTTTTTACTAATTTCAATTTTCCTTCAATATCATTTACTAATTCAAGCTCATTACATCTATTTTGTTTTATTAAATTAATCCACAATGTTTCATAATATTCATGATTTTTTAACAGATTAAGTATATCATTTGATAATTGTTCTTTTAATTGCATTAACTCAATATTCTCCAAATATTCATCTGATATTTCATCTTTATTCAAGTTGTTCAAATAATTTACAATTTGAGTCTCTTCTACTGATTCTCTATCATTTCTAAAAGCTTCTGAAATTGCATCAAATAATAAATCATCTTTTCTATTATTTTTCTTTAAAAATTCCAGAATATTACTTGCTATAGTTTTTAATTTTAGATTATTACTTATTCCTTTATAGATTTCTAATGCTCTATTAAAATTATTTTCTGATAGTTTTTCTTCATTAAGAGTTTTTACTATATATTCAATATTCTTTGAATCAATCACTTTTTCATTAATTAATTGTAACTTGTTATCTATACTATCAATCATTTTTAATTCTTCTTCAGTAATTAAAGGAATATTTTGATTTATAAATATATCTCTAAAGCATAAAATATATTTATTTTGTGTAACTTCTATTATTTTCTTTCTTGCGTTAATTATCTCTTCTTTTGTTGACTGTCTAAAGTCTTCTCTTAGAATTAAAGCATATTCTTTTAATATTTTTTCTGAATCTACTTTATAATTATTAATTTTTCTAATTATTTCACTGGAATCTTCAATGTTTTGCATCTTCCATTTAACTTCTTCTCTCAAGGTTTCTAATACTTTAGTATAAAAACTTCTCAAAGCAATTTTATACAAAATTTCACTTTCGAAAATATTTTTATCAAAAGGTAATTTTAGATTCATCCTTCTTTCTAAGCATTTATAAACAATATTTTTATCTTTTTCTATGGCCTTTTTTATTTTTTCGTTATCAATTTCTTTAATCTTTCTTGGATATAGAATTATGTTTTCAACATATATTTCGTCACTTGTTTTTATTCTTTGACCATTTGGATAATTGTAAAAGTATAATCTAAAGTCTTCATCTATTAAATCATTTGCTATCATTTCGGCAATTTCAAAAGAAAATTCATTATTACCATTAAATGTCCCAATTAATGATTTAATATTAGATTTTCTTTCTTTAAGAGCAACATTTTCTTGTTTGTACTTATATGCTTTTTCTAATATTTCATTAAATTTTTGTTCTTCTTTGATAAATTCTAACATTTCTATTGGATATTTACTTTCTAAATAAGCAACTAATGCACATTTTTGATATTGAATTGTATCAGAACTTTCGTTACTCTTTTGTATTAAATTTTCATAAATTTCAAAACTCCTATTTAGCCTCTCTTTAATATCTCTTATTGTTAAATTTTCACCTTTTATTATATATGAAAATTCTTCTGGTAATTTATTCTTAATTAATTTACCTAATATTCTCTTTCCTTCATTTTGTTTTTGAATTAGCAGTTCCAACAGAATTGGTTCATAATCATTATAATGTATGGTATTTAAATTAACTTTAAAATAAAATACCTTTTTATATAATTCATTTTTATATGGTTCAGATTTTCCTCCTGAATAATTCAAATTCTTTTCAATTTCCAAATTTTCTAGTGATTCCTCTGATTTCACTTCAAATATAAATACAATTTTTTTCTTTACTTCATCTTTTAAAACGCTATTAAATTTATATATTTCTTTTATAAAATCTTTTACATCTTTTTTATTATTTGCTCTGTCTAAATCATCGACAATTATTATTCTCTTTTCCTCTTCACTAAGATCTTCTGTTATTTTATTAGCTATTTCTATATAAATATCATAAAGATCATTTTCATTTGGTTCTCTCTTTCCTTGTGAATCCCATAATGAAAATAATATTGATTTGTCTAATAATATTTTCACTAAAGTTAAAGTTGTCAGTCCCAATACTGGAATTTTTAAATTTATTATTATTGTATATGCAATCATTATAAAATTCTTCCATCCTTCATGATTAGTAAAGTCAATTATGGGATGTAAATTTAAATACATTGAGTTTTCATATATATTGCTTGGCATGCTATTTAATAATAAATATATTAAAAAAAGAACTCCTGGAAAAATCAAGTTTTTTATAATTTTTTTATCTGATAATATAATAGATAACATTCCATAACTTTTGCTTAATTTTTTATTAATATATTTTGCAAAAGTTTCATCTTTTCCCATACTCATTTGAAATAAAAAGTTCTTAGTTAATGAACGTATTGTTGTTTCATTTTTTTCTTGCTTTTCATTTCCCCACATATTAATATTTATCGAATTGTTATGTTTCTTTTTTATTAATTCAATTAAGCTTGATTTTCCAGTACCGTAATCTCCAATAACTCCTATTATATTTGCTCCATCATCAATTGCTTGATTAATTCTATTTGCATATGTTTTTATTCCTAAAACATCCTGATTCTCATCATTTATTGGATTATTGACAAATATTGTAGAATCATTAATTTCTGTTTCAATATTGTCTATGCTATCGTTTTCATTCTTATTTTTTTCTTTCATTTTTACTCCTTTTATTATCCAAAATATTTAAAGATATAAAAAGAGAAAGTAGGTAATTTTCTACTTTCTCTTTTGTATTACAGAAATTATAGCATATTATTTTAATCTTTTCCATAAAATTACAATAATTTATATTTACTTTTTTTACGATAATATTCGATATTTTTTGATATACTTAATTTATATTACATTTCATCTAGTATTTTTATGTTTCTTATATATCTTTTTGTGAATTTTAGTGTAATCTTTGAAACAGGCATAAAATAGCCAAAAAAGGCTGGTAATTTTTCTAAAAATAATATATAATACCATAAAATACATACTCCTCCCACCCATAGGCATACTTGAAAGGAGGTGAAATAAGTAATGGCTGGGAGTATAGAAAAAAGAGGAAAAAATAGTTACAGGCTAACAGTATCTGAAGGATTTGACTTAAATGGAAACCCAATGATACATAGAAAGACAGTACATGGAACTAAAAAAAATGCAGAAGTTGAACTAGCTAAATTTATTACTGAAGTACAAAATGGCTTAGTAGTTGATGGTAAATCTCTTAAATTTTCTGAATTTACAGAAATATGGAAAAGAGATTATGGTTCAAAAGAACTTGCTCCATCAACATATAAAAGATATTGTAGAATGTTAGAAACAAGACTTTTACCATACTTCGGACATTTCTACATTAATAAAATTAGACCAACTGACATTATGAAGTTTTATGATTTACTTGAAAAAGATACTCAGTTAGTTAGAAAAAAAGGTAACAATGGTTCAAAAACTAAAAAGCCCTTATCTGGTAAAACAATTTTAGAACATCACAGATTATTAAGAGCAATGCTTCATAAAGCAGTTTATTGGCAATTAATAGTATCAAATCCTGCTGAACGTGTTCAACCGCCTAAAGCGAGAAAACCAAAAAGAAAATCTTATGATGATGAGCAAACTAAAATATTATTAGAAAATTTAGAACAACTTTCTATAGAAGATACTAAATATAAAGTTGCAATCATTCTAACAGTTTTCACAGGAGTTCGCTTAGGTGAGTTAATGGGATTAGAATGGCAAGATGTTGATTTTAAAAATGGAATTATTAGTATTAATCGTTCTAGTCAGTATCTATCAGATATGGGAGTTTTTACAAAAGTTCCAAAAACAGAAAGTTCCATTAGAGAAATTGCAATACCCGAATTTATCATTTCTTTACTTGGGGAATATAAATTATGGTATGAAGAGCAAAAATCGATTTACGGCGAATTATGGACTAA
>ULMV01045332.1_pt1 | contig 16339 bp, 16 predicted proteins | sample 1951751 | NCBI WGS metagenome assembly ULMV01 (sample SAMEA4835560, study PRJEB28245) | human gut metagenome | biome: gut microbiome; material: fecal sample | place: Denmark | collected 2008 | reverse complement strand
AGGTGCTCCACCGCTGAGCCACTCGCGCATTGTACTTTGTAAGCTGTCTGTCGCACTCACAAGGACAAGTAGTATATTACTACATGTCCCAGGAAATGTCAACAGCTTTTTTAAATTTTTTTATATTTTAAAATTTTTCTATATTTTTATGCTCTGTGGCAGGGATGCCTTCTAATGTAATACAAATGTTTTGCTGACAAGCTTGTTGACAAGCAATGCGAAAAAAATAATAAGAGCAATAGCAAAAATAAATACAGGCAAAACATACTGTGTAAGATTTTCCCTTATAAACAGTATTACAAAGCTGAATAAAAATTCAACCACCCCTGCGATTCTTCTGAAGGGGCTCACTATCGTGATATCCTCTGAGTACGGCTGTATCAGATAGTATTCCATAAAATAGAATGTCTCATATATCAGCAGAGCCGACAGGATGAGAACACCTTCCGCCAGTATGGTCATTGGGGAAAGCCTTATATTTCCTATAAAAATTATCAATAAAAGATTTATACATATAGAAATGTATGTTATTATATCATGCTTTAAAAGATAGCAATATCTGTAAAATACACCATTTTTTATAAGCTTTTTATCCAAGTAGAGACCATTGTAAAGAAACGGCATATCCATATTGCGAAATGCCAGCTGCAGCAGTGCTCTCGCATATGTCATGCTCGATACAACCGATATAAATACCGGCGAATACTCTGTAACATTGCTGCTGTCTATATGCAGTACTCCCATTCTTATCAACATACCAAACACAATTCCAAGAACGATATTCATCTTCACCGTCTGACTGTAATGAGTCTTTATAAGCTTTCCCAGTCTGTAAAAAAGTGTCCTGTTGAGATATTTTCCCATATCCATGTCTTTGTGACTGTTGTAATATTTTTCATTTACCTGTGCTGTAAACTCAGTAAATGAATCCTCACCTTCATCCACAACATCTGAGATGGATATGTGAAGTGACAATACATTTTTGCTGGCATAGACTACCGCAATTTTCCTGAAATCCGCATTCTTAAATATGTATGTAATACTTATGATACCTGCTACACATAAAACCACTGCAATTATGAGCTGTACATAGCCGGAAATCACAATATTCCCAAGCCCCATCCAGAACACCGCAGCGGCAGCGACAGCAAGAACCGCACTTATTAACATTCTTGCTCTTACCTTAGGTATACGACTGGATTTTTTAAACCACAGCACATACACTGCACCGGAAAAATATACCGAAAACAGCTTCACGGCAATAAGCATACCTACCGTAACAATATCTCCCTTAAATACATATACAAGCACCGGAAGCTGGATAAGCACCTGATTTAACAGCAAAACCATCGTCTTATAACGATAGTATATATCCGGGTTCATCATAAAATGATGCAGGTACATGTAGTCCTGCTCGTTTGTTTTGAATATCCTGCACTGATAAATGGCAGAAATCACACAGAAAAACATAATGTACAGGAAACATTGTTCCCACATAGTAAGAGGTCTGTGCATAAACTTTGCCGCATATTCAGGAATCAGGCTTATCACAATATATACCGGAATACTCTTATATATGAGTTGCTTTATCACGTTGCATATCACACCTAAGACACACGCAATTCTTTTTACCAGCCTGTTCTTAAACAGATTATCAGGCAATATTCCACTTATGACAGGAATTTTTCTTATAAAATCCAGAAAAATATTGGCATGCACATAGAAATATATCATACAGGTCTTAAACATCAGCATTGCTATCACCGCCCTTTAACAGCCCTATGACATATTCCTCAAAGTCTGCCTTTTTAAGTTCCTCGCTGTCAATGAGCGAGAGCTTTGACTGATGCAGCAGCACAATCTCATCACTTATATCCTGTGCAAGCTGCATAATATGGGTTGACATAATTATGATGTGCTCATCCTTGATTTTTAAAAGAAATTCCTTGATTTCATGCGAAACAATCAAATCAAAGGAGGTCAGCGGCTCATCTAAAAGAATAACCGATGGATTTTTTATAAAGCAGCATAGAAGCTGTATCTTATTTTTCATTCCATAAGAATAATCCTTTATAAGCTTATGTCTGTCATGCTCATTGATCTGTACAAGGTCGAGATAATACTCTATCGGTTCTGTATGCTTCCCCTGACCATTAAGCCTTATAAAAAAATCAATAAACTCATATCCTGTGAGGAACTCCGGCAAAACCGGTGAAGATGTAACAATTCCCACATCATCAAACGCCAGCTTCCTCTCCACGCTTCCGTCATCGTACAAAATCTCACCCTCATCAAAAAGGATATCCCCATCAATACAGTTAAAGAGTGTTGTTTTACCTGCACCATTTCTTCCGAGCACAGTGTATATGCTTCCCTGACTGAATGTAAAATCCTCTATATCAAGAATTATTCTGTTGTCATATTTTTTTAAAAATTTTCTTATTATAAGCTTCTTTTTATTCATCCGTAGGTCTCCTGTGTTTTAATGTATTAAATTGCTAAATTGATTGTAATTTATATTTCTATATATGTCAACATTTTTACATAAAATATGAAACCATATTAAATGATGCATGCATAATGATTCCTGGCAAAACAGATTTATATTTATAAAATGTAAGTGCAAATACTGCACCCATAATTGTTGTGAAAATGCAATTTATAATTTCACCATGAAAACTGCCAAAAACGCATGAATTTATCAATATTGCTAACCATATTGGACATATTTCTGATATTTTGTTAAAAAAAACTCCTCTAAATACAACTTCCTCAACAATAGGTGCAATTATAATTGAACCAACCATTCCTGCTAATACTTCAAATGTTATACTTTCCATTTCATGAGTCAGATTACTATTAGTGACCAATAAATTGATTATATTAATAAAAATAGAACTCACTGCTCCTATTAATAGCATTTTTAATATCAGTTTTCCAAATTTCTCGTCCTTGTCAATATTAATAAGTGTAATTTTCAAATATCGAATAATAAACGTATAGATAAAAAGTGACATACAAGATATAAATATATATGTTATATTTGAATGTAATTGTATCCAATTAAAACAATATACCATTTCAACAGCAAAGTTTTCCCCACGCCTTATAAAACTAATAACTATTGAAGAAAACAAAACTACTAATATTTCACACACAATCTCTATAACAAAAAACAATATAAACAATGCAATTATCTGTATTATTTTTGCAATTCTTTTCAATTTTTCTCCCATTATTTTCCTACATTTCTTATTATTTATCAAAGCATTGGTCACATTGATACAAATATATCAATATGACCAATGCTCACGCTTTATGTGTTTAATCCTTCAGACCAATCATAACGCTTCCAATAATTGCACACAAATTGCATCTGATTCCTCTTCCCCAAAAAAGCATATTGTCTTATCCTCCTTACGCAAGTAATCCAACTTCGACTGATACAATGCCTAAATTTAATGAAAAACATCCTGCTGCAAAAACTGACGCACTTCTCTTAAATAACATTTTCTTGTTCCTCCTTTGCTTTTTCTAACCACATCCCAAATTTATCAAAATTTTTGTAATATGATTGACAATATCTGTCGCAGTTACCTAACTTTTTAACGGTTAGATACTCTCTTGCCCTACAGCCACCTCCGCAAAAATATTTATAGGTGCAATCAACACATTTTTCAACTGTTTCTACAGATACATCAGAAAAATCTTTCAAAGCCTTAGAATCCATTATATTATCTAATTCCTCTGTGAGAAGATTTCCCATACATAAATCAGAATAATGTAGCATATGACAAGGATAAACTTTTCCTGTTGCATCAACACTAATCATCCTTCTACCTGCACCACAATTTTTCCTGAAAACAATCCAATCACCTTCCGACACATTATCCTCTATCATTATTCCATACTTTTGTGCATCGTCACTCATTTGCTGAAATTCATCAGCATTCAAAATATATTTAGCTATATCTTCATCTGCCGTATTGCACGTCAAAATGCTAAAGGTAATCGGAACTTCTTCACTTTTTGCCATTTTATAAAAATTTTCTGTATACATATAATTTAACTTATGAATAGTCGCAACAAGAACCACATTAACATTATATTTTTTTAAAAGTTTAACCTTTTCCAGAGCAATTCTAGTCGCATTCCTATTTCTTACAAAATCCTTATCCTTCTCATATCCATCTATTGCAAGATTAACACTATCTACAATATTGGGAAGTTTTGAAGCAATTTCCTCGTTTATCATTGTACCGTTACTTCCGATAATAACCTTTTTTATCTTCTTTTTTGCATAACTAAGAATTTCCAAAATATCTTCTCTTATAAAAGGCTCTCCACCTGAAACAGCCAAAACTTCAACTCCAACTCCACTTAGCTTATCTATTATCACTTTAATATCTGTTGTAGTTAAATCTTTTGCACAATTTCTCAAAGAATTTTCTGAGTAACATCCAATACAATTATAATTACACTTATTTGTTACATGCAAATATGCTGCCCTAATTCCGCAAGCTGATTTCATTCTCTCTGAATTTAACTCATCAAATATCTCGCACTCTATACCTGCATCAATAACGTTCTTAACATCATCAGACACTTTATCCATATCAATTTCAAAAAAATCCAACCTTGCTTTTTCAACAATATCTTCACCATCAGTATTTAAAGCTATAAAACTGCCATTTTCTATATTGCCTACAATCATAATTCCATGTACTTTCATAACTCTTGCTGAGTCATTTAATCGTATACTTTTCTTCATAAATTTATCCATACCTCACAATTTATTCATGCCTTTATCTGTATTGTACAACAATTGCTAAAAATAAAAATGACTTTTGACTTGAATAATAATAAAAATAATTCAAGTCAAAAGTCATGGTAAATAAATACATTTAGAAAGATACTATTATAAAAAAATTTAGGAGAATTATTTATGAGAAAAAAAGTTTTTGCATTGTTACTTCTATGTTATTTTTTTTCTTCAATAAAGCTGTCTTATGACGATAGCGAAATTGCTTATTCATCTAATAATAAATATGAAATTAACCTTCTGGAAGATTCTCTTCCTGATACATACGCTTATTAGTCCTATCATGAATAGATTTTATGATTTCTGCATTCTTTCCGCATAGAAATAACTCTGCAACTGCCTGTGCCTGTGTCAATTTTATATCTATCTCTCCACTATATTTTTTTATATCCATATCTATCATGGCACAGGCAGTTGTTGTCAAAACAGATTCCAGCATTTTTGCATTTCCCCAGGATATCTTATTTTTTATATCATTATTACACAACATCACTGCCTTGCTCCTTGCTTCAATTCTTTCTGAGCCAAAATCAAAGTCTGCAAAAGTTTTAATATAATTATTAAACAATATACTATAAGTTCTTCGATGAAATCTTATATCAACCCTGCTGTTATAATATTTATCTAATATATTTTTCCAAATATACAGTGCTTTTTCCTTTTCATCCATCTTTTTAAGCGATATTGCTATAATATTAAGCATAATCAACTCCTCATAAAATGGCACTCTGTAGCTTTTATTTTCATTAAATTTATATGTTAATTCAAGCCTGTCAAAGGTTTCCTGTATAATGCATTTTGGACTTTTAATGTTATTTACACTATAAATTATATTTTCGATTTGTTCCACATGTCTTTTATTATCAGGCAGGCTCATATTAAGCTTGGATTTTAACATTTCCAACTTTCTCTTAGCTAAATCAAAGTCATTTTTTCCTATTGCAGTATTCAACTCACAGTTCAGCTCCAGCACCTCAAAAGACTCCAGTGTGACATACCCATTATATCTCATCTTATTTATTTTGAGCTTGTCCATCAGCCCGTCAAAATTCTTTTTACCCGGCGAGCTTTTTCCTGTCTCCACACGCGACAGTGTCTCAGGTGAGCTGTACACGCCATAAATCAGCTTCTCCTGCGTTATATTCTGTGATATCCTCTCTGAGCGTATAATCTCATAATCCAGATAGTACTCCCTCTGAAATGCATCAAAAAACAGACTGTCCCTGCACATATCGGGTGCATACTCCTCATACAAACCTGTAAGTATATCCTGATATCTTCTCCAGTACTCTGCCTTCTTTTCTGCCCCAATACTTCCATATCTTCTTACAAGCACCTCAATAACAGGAAGCATGAAATATGTGACAGATGCCTCCCTCAGAACCTGCACCGCCTCCTCACAGAGCACAATAACCCTGAGATTATCTGCCTGCTCCGAAAATACATTGTCGAAAAGCCACACACATTTTGGAAGCAGCTTACACAGCTCCTCAGCATCGGCAAAATGAGCTTTTATATAATCAAAGCTCTGCAAAATAATACTTTGGGCTTTTTCTCTGCTTCCTGTCATATTCAAAAGCTTTCCGTAAGCCAACAGATTTTCCATCTCGCAGGTAGATATAAGATACTCCGACAAGGGTGTACCCTCCACCCCCGGAAGTGTCATATCGACTGCAAGCCTGATTTCACGCAATGCCTCCTGTATATCCGAATTTCTCTGCTGCTGTGACGTATCTTCCGGCACTGTCCTCATCAGAAGATATGCTCTTGTTCTGTGGTAATACATCTGTTGTGCTGTATCTGTACTTTTAAAACTGTCATGATAACGTTCGAGAAGATAGTCTGCGTATTTTCTTTTCCTCTGTACAATAAGCTGTTCTATAAGACTTCGCATCTTTATTCTGTGGTACTCCTCACCTGACACGATACATTCCAGCTTGTCGGGCGATTTTCCAAGTCTCTGCAGCAGCATATCCATCAAGAAGGCATCTGTCTCACACATGTCATCTTCAAGCATCGACAGTGTCTGTGCTGAACAGAGTCCTGCGACCAGTTTCTTTTGCGATATTTTTCTTTTCTTACGTTCCTGTTTAATCAGTGAACCTATTGTATATACATTCATTGCACTACCTCGTCAGTTATACAGCTCCCCAAGCGTTGTCTCACCCCAACTGTAATTTGTAAGATAGCTTCCTTTAAAGAGCTGTGAATACTTTTCGTTTCCGGTAAGATAATCGTACAGATCGCAGTTGACCTGCTCACATATAATACGTCTTTTTCCGTCCACTGCCTCAACGACATCCGCAATCTCATATTCCTCAAGAAGATTTTTGAGCCGGAGTGCGACCTTGCGGTACCGTGAATATATAACCGGACTTGCAGGCTCATCCTCCCAGAGAAAGCTTATCGCCTCCTCCGAGGTCACAAATCCGCCGCGCCTGTCGACGAGCAGGGCAAAAAGCTCCTTGGATTTCTTATTTCTGAAGGCTATCGGTCTGCCATCAACAAACACGTCAAAATATCCGAATGTTCTTATCGTGACCTTATGACCGCCGCAGGACAATTTCTCTGTTACATTTTCAGCCTCCATTTCAGAACTGTCTGACGGATATGCTTGATTTTCAGGCACTATATACAGCATAATATATCTGGAGGATACATTATCCGAGGTCTTCTGTGTGCATACAGCCCGCACCCTCTTCACCTTCTTAGAGCTTACATCCTTATAGGTGAATTCTTCCTCGCCATCCCTAAGGAGCTTCTCGAAGGCTTCATATTCTGTTGCGCTGCGTTCGACAAAATTCTCAATCGGTGTACCCTTCTTCATAAGCTCGTTCCACTCATCAGCCGAATATCCAAAAAATCCGCACACATTCTCGCTCGAATACAGCGGTAAAACATAGCCATCCGCAGTCACCTTAAACGCCGCAACACCATCCGTGAACTGCCGCATAAGCTGTGTCATATTCGCCTTCAGGCTCTCATTTTCGTTTCTCAGCCGCTCTGTTTCTGTCAGATCAACAAGCCTGCGGCAACAATAAAAACTTATATTTTCATCTATTTTAAGAAAAATACCGCTATATGCCCTTATATGTCCATCTGATGATCTCGCATGATAATTGATAATTAATGGCTGCTCTGTATCCTGTATCTCTCTTCTGTTATCGGCAAATTCAGCAAAAAATTTCTGCACTCTCTCCACATCCTCAGCAGCAACTGTATCTTTTATCCACTTTCTGGTTGCATCTGCAAGCTGCATGGGGATATTTTCAAGCCATGTAAACATCGGCGAATTATTGCTGTACAGACACTTTACGGTATCTGCCGCAAAATTATATTCAAAAATCTTATCATACACCTCAGACAACGCTTTAATATATCTTCTGGTCTCCCTGTCCTTTCTTGCAAGCTGTCTATGTGTGACATCCATACACGCGCTCTGGAACTCCTCGGTGCCATCTTCGTTTATCACCTTCGTAACCCATCCGAACACATGCGCCCTGCTGCCGTCGAATCTGAGCAAGGTCATCTCGCCCGCCACCGGAGCGCCAGCCCTGTATACCTTATTAAGATATACCGAAAACCTATGTCTCTCCTCTATCGGAATCAGCAGGAACAGATTATTCTTATACATTTCATAATAGTCTGCTTCGCCGTCCTTTTTCCCGGAAAAATGTAACAAATCCAGCATATTTTTATTAATATATGTAATTCTTGGCTGCTTCTCACAGGTATATTTTATAAAGCCGCAAGGAACAGTATCATTTAAGAAGCTTAGATTATTATTAGACACAATGCTCTTATCTGCACATGTAAAATCCGAATTCAATACTGTACGCTGCATGTCGTCATAGGTATCTGTGATGTCAACAACCACGGAATACCCTATAAGCTTTCCGTCCTTCCCACGCTTTACATTCACGGAATCCTTCACAAAAATAATATTTCCATCCTTCTTTTTGATATGATACTTCTCCGAATAATCTCCCTCATCGCCTCTCAGCATCCTACGCAAAAAAGACAGGTATTTCTCCCTGTCATCCTCGCATAAAAGTCCTGTATATCCGTATTCGCTATCCGTCAGCTCATCTTTTGAATATCCTGTCATTCGGCATAAGCTGTCACTTACAAATCTAAGCTTTTGGGCATCGGATATATCATACTCGTGATATCCACTAATATTATCTAAAATTTCAAACGCTCCCACACAAATACTCCAACTGAAATATGATATGAGGGTCGAAAGGTATTCTGCCCCTCATCCGGTATCCTGCACATAAAATATAAATATCAGCATAAAAGAACAATATTATCTTATGCATATCTACCATTATATACTCTCACCGTCATGATGGCTACCCTTTTCTAAGCTCCGTCTTTTTTATTTTCCCGCTTATTGTTTTAGGCATTGCCGACACAAACTCTACAAGACGCACCCACTTATATTCGGCAAGTCTCCTGTTGCAAAATTCTTTTATCGCAAGCTCAAGCTCCCTTGTGGGTTCGTAGCCATGTCCCGGCACTATAACAGCTTTTATAGCCTGGCCTCGCAGCTTGTCCGGAACACCTATGACACTGCACTCTACAACAGCCGGATGCTCCATCAGAACATTCTCAATTTCATAAGGTCCCACCCGGAAGCCTCCCGTCTTTATTATGTCATCAAATCTGCCATGAAACCAGTAAAGTCCGTCTCTGTCCCTATATGCCGCATCACCTGTATGGTATACTCCACCTCTCCACACATACTTATACTGCTCTTCATTGTCAAGATAGCCTGTAAATACTCCTGCCTGTTTTCCGCTTGCAGGCGGTATAATTACAACCTCCCCTATCTGTCCATCAGGAACCTGTTTTCCATCTTTGTCACGCAGCTCTATGTTGTAGAACGGCGAAACCGTCCCCATTGCCCCCTCCTTAGGCTGTCTTCCCTTAAAATTAGCCATAAGAAGTGTTGTCTCCGTCTGTCCATAGCCTTCACAGAGCGGTATTCCCGTCTCCTGTGTGAATTTCCTGAACACCTCAGGTGCGAGCATTTCTCCCGCAGTGGAGGCATGCTTAAGCGTCGGCATGCTCTCAATTCCTTTGCGTACAAGGTATCTGTACACTGTCGGCGGCGCACAAAATGACGTCACGCCATATCGGTTAATCACCGTGACAAGCTGCTTCGGGTCGAAATTATCAAAATCATATATCATAACCGCGCTTCCGATAAGCCACTGTCCATATATTTTCCCCCATGATGCCTTAGCCCAGCCGGTTTCCGCAACCGTAAAATGAAGTCCGTCATCCTGCGCCTGCTGCCAATATTTTGCCGTGACTATATGTGCCAATGGATATGTAAAATCATGTATCACACCCTTAGGATAACCTGTCGTACCCGATGTGAAATACAGCATCATAGGGTCGGCTGCACTCGTTTCAACTCTGTCGAAAGCATCGCCTGCTGTCTCCATCTGCGATGTCAGGTTAAAAAAGCCTTCAACATCCTTCTGAACGCACCACAGCCTAGGGTTCTTTTCTGATTTCCTGAGTGCCTGCTTTATGGTTGAAGGTACATCGTCCTGGGCAGTGCATACTATCGCCTTCACCCCGGATGCATTGATTCTGTAGACAAAATCATCGACCGTAAGCATATGTGTCGCAGGAATCATAACCGCGCCAAGCTTATGAAGCGCAACTGCCGCAAACCAATATTCATAATGGCGCTTCAGGACAAGCATGACCCTGTCCCCTCTTCCTATTCCGTATTCTCTGAACACATTTGCCATTTTGTTGCTGTATCTTTTCACGTCAAGAAAAGTAAATATGTGCTCCTCATTTTCCACATTGCACCATACCATAGCACGCTTATCAGGTGAAACAGCCGCATATTCATCCACCACATCATATCCAAAATTAAAATTATCCGGATAATTTAACGTCAATTTTTTTAAACCACCATTTTCATCCTTAATCTCAGTGCAAAACCTCTGATATATACTGCTCATATCTTTCCTCTCGCCACATGCTGCTTTTTATATTTTATACTCCTGCATACTACAAGCATTGCTTGCAGTACTGCTCCAATAAGTAGTTTGAAAATAAAATTTTCAAACTTTGTTATCTGATAACGTCCATCCCGATACTGCGGAACCTGTCATATCTTTTTCCTACTAATTCCGTATCTCTTGACAGTTCATCAAGCTCTTCCTTTATCAGCCTTCCGATTCGGTCGTAAAATTCTTTTTTCCCGATTTCCTTTTCAGACAATATTCTCTCAATTACTCCAAGGCCCTTTGCATCCTCAGCCATAAGCTTAAGGCTTGCCGCTGCCTCTCCTGCCTTCTTGGCATCCTTCCACAGAATACTGGCACAGCCCTCTGGTGAAATAACCGAATACACCGCATTTTCAAGCATCCATACCCTGTCTGCCACTGCAAGTGCTAGTGCTCCTCCGCTTCCGCCCTCCCCTATAAGTATTGAGATGACGGGCACACACAGTGTTGTCATTTCCAAAATATTTCTCGCTATTGCCTGCCCCTGGCCGCGCTCCTCAGCCTCAACTCCACAGTATGCACCCGAGGTATCTATAAAGCATACTATGGGTCTGCCGAATTTTTCCGCCTGCTTCATAAGGCGGAGAGCTTTTCTGTAGCCCTCGGGATGCGGAGCGCCAAAGTTCCTGTAGCTTCTTTCCTTCGCCGTATGCCCCTTTTCAATTGCTATCACCGTCACAGGCATGCCATTAAGTCTGGCAATTCCTCCGACTATCGCTTTGTCATCCGCATAACAGCGATCCCCATGAAATTCTATGAAATTTTTGAATATATTCTTTATATAATCTGTCCCTGTCGGTCTGCCGTTGTCCCTTGCAATCTTCACTCTCTCATAAGGTATCTCATTCATACATTTACACTCCCTCATGCATCTTAAGCAGCTCCGTAAGTAGCTTTTTCTGCTTATTTCTGGCAGCTATTGCGTCAACAAAGCCATGCTCTAACACAAATTCCGCCTTCTGGAAACCGTCCGGCAGGGCTTTTTTGGTAGTCTGCTCTATAACTCTCGCTCCGGCAAAGCCCACTATTGCACCCGGCTCTGCCAATATAATATCTCCATCCATCGCAAAGCTTGCCGTGACACCTCCCGTTGTCGGATCGGTGAGCACGGTTATATATAAAAGTCCCGCATCACTATGGCGCTTAACGGCTGCACTCACTCTTGCCATCTGCATAAGCGACAGAAGCCCCTCCTGCATTCTCGCACCGCCCGATACCGTAAATCCTACTACTGCCAAATGTTTCCACGCAGCATACTCAAATAATCTTGTGAGCTTTTCTCCCACTGCACTTCCCATGCTTCCCATCATAAAATAAGCATCCATCACAAAAATACAGCAGTGGCACCCTCCAATTCTTACCGTTCCGCATATCACCGCTTCCGTCTGTGAGCTTGCCGCCCTTACGGCATCCAGCTTTTCATCATATCCCGGAAAGCCTAACGGATTGTCCGCTCTCACATCCTTATACATCTCAACAAAGCTTCCTTCATCTGCTATAAGCTTTATTCTCTGTCCTGCACGCATACGGAAATGATATCCGCAGCCACATACCATATTGTCAGCCATCAGTCTGCTCAAAGGAATTTCCCTGTGGCAGTTCGGACATTTCTGCTCCGGCTCACCTTCATCCTGCATTACGGGAACTGAGCATCTTCCACCCTCTTCCAATTTATTTTTAGGTTTCAAAAAGTTCATAAGTGCCATATCAATCCCCTATCACAATATTTTATATACTAACGGCCACACATTTGCGCCGGTACACAGCGTACAAGCATTAGCTTTTTGACAAAATTACCTGTTTCCCATAAAAGTCAGGTCATAATTGCCGGAGGAAAATCTGTCATCCTCGACTATGCATAGCTGTTCCTCAACATTGGTTTTAATACCGTCGATGACCAGCTCGCATAGAGAAGCCCTCATTTTTCTGAGCGTCTCCTCCCTTGTCTTGGCATATACGATAAGCTTGCCCAACAGTGAATCATAAAACGGAACAACTTTCATTCCTTCAACAAGAAAGGTATCAAACCTCACGGAGGGACCTCCCGGAATATGCAAGAATTCAAGCTTTCCGCAATTCTGTGCATTTATGCGGCATTCTATCGCAGAACCCATTATCCGTATATCCGCCTGGGTGAAATTAAGCTCAATCCCTGCGGCTATCCTTATCTGCCACTTAACAATATCAATTCCCGTCAATATCTCTGTTACGCAATGCTCCACCTGAAGTCTCACATTCATTTCCATAAACCAGAAATTTCCCGCTCCATCCAAAAGGAACTCCAGTGTACCGGCACCTACATATCCTATCTGCTTTACGGCATCAGTGATAACCCTGATCATATTTTCTCTCTGCTTTTCCGATACGGCAGGCGATGGTGTCTCCTCCACAAGCTTCTGATTTCTTCTCTGCAATGAACAATCTCTTTCACCCAGACACACAACATTTCCGAATTCATCTGCAAGAACCTGAAATTCCACATGTCTTGCAGGAAAAATGTATTTTTCAAGATACATGCTTCCATCACCGAATGCATTTAAAGCCTCACTGACCGCCTGAACATATGCCTCATCCAGCTCATCCGCCGACTCTATAAGACGTATTCCTCTTCCACCGCCGCCTGCACATGCCTTAAGCATAACAGGATAACCGATTTTTCCGGCGACATTCTTAGCCTCCTCGAGTGACTGTACTGCCCTGCTCCCCGGAATCACTGTAAGCCCTGTTTTTCCGACAAGCTCCTTTAAAACCGCCTTATCACTCAATCTCTCCATGCTCTCCGGCTCAGGTCCTATAAAAACCAACCCATTTTTTCTGCACAATCTCGCAAAATGTGCATTTTCGGACAGAAATCCATACCCGGGATGTATTGCCTGCGCTCCTGTAAGAATTGCAGCACTGATTATCTGTTTTTCATTGAGATAGCTCTGTGCTGCCTGTGCTCCACCTATGCATACACTCTGGTCAGCCAGTGCGACATGAAGAGCATTTTTATCTGCCTCCGAATACACCGCCACAGTCGATACTCCCATTTCCTTGCAGGCTCGTATTATTCTGACCGCTATCTCACCTCGATTGGCAACTAGAATCTTTGAAAACATAATCTACTCCACTTCTGTTATCGCAAACGAAAAATCCGCCGATACACAGTTTCTTTCTCCTACCCTGACAGTGCCCTGTGCAAAATAAAACGGATGCTTTGACCTTACTATGCTGCACCTTGTCTCTATTACATCCCCCGGGCGGACAGGTGAACGGAATTTCACATTGTTAAGTCCTGTGTATACCGGAAGCTTTCCGTCTGTCATAACCGTTTTCATGAGTACACACGCAGACTGGGCAAGTATTTCGCACAAAATCACGCCCGGCACAACCGGATTTCCCGGAAAATGTCCATCAAGAAAAAATTCATCTCCGCGGACTCTGTAATGTCCTACCGCAACACCGCCGCTTTCCTGTACCTCATCTAATAAGAGCATACTGTTTCTGTGAGGAAGTATGTCCATAATCTCTTTTCTATCCATTCCCGCTCTGCCTCCAATATACCGATATACCCAAAATTTTTATCATCTTTATATTAAACAGCCTCTTTCTGCAAACACTGCATCAGCACTCTATTTTAAACAGCTCTGTCCCATACTCAATCATCTGGCCGTCGGATACACATACCTGTGAAATAACTCCATCCGCTTCAGCGGTAATCTCATTCATAAGCTTCATCGCCTCAACAATGCAAAGTGTCTGTCCCTTCTTTACATGCGACCCGACTTTCACATATGGTTCTGCATTTTCCGCCGGTGCAGCATAGAATACTCCCACCATCGGAGATTTTATGCTCATATACGGCATCGTACCGCCTTCATTACCCTTTCCACTGTTATGTACATTATTATCCAAAGATTTTTTGGTATTGTCATCGCTATAAATTACATTCGCAGAAATATTTCTCTCTAATCGTACAATCTTATCTCCTTCGGTAAGCTCAAGTCCTGTAAGCTCAAGCTCCTTCATAAGTGCCGCATATTTTCTTATATCAGCCTCATTCATAATTATCACCCTGCATAAAGTTTTACCTTCCACCTACTACCTTTCTGAATGCAAGACATGCATTATGTCCTCCAAACCCCAGTGAATTGGAGAGTGCAAGCGTTATATCAGCCTTAACCGCCTTATCAGGAACATAATTCAAATCGCATTCTTCATCAGCTTCACGAAGATTTATTGTTGGAGGAATAATTCCTTCATCAAGTGCCATGATGCATGCAAGCGCCTCTATTGCACCTGCCGCCCCTAACATATGGCCTGTCATTGATTTGGTAGAGCTTATGTATGCCTTCCGCGCATTTTCCTCTCCAAGTGCATTCTTTATTGCCATTGTCTCAATAAGATCATTCATATGGGTTCCTGTGCCATGTGCGTTTATATAGACCTTATCTTCATCTGAATATCCTGCCTCACGCATGGCATCCTTCATAGCCTGCGCGCCTCCGCGGGCCTGCGGATGTGGTGCAGTGATATGGTAGGCATCACACGTTGAACCGTATCCGCACACCTCACCATATATCCTTGCCCCTCTCGCTTTTGCATGCTCATATTCCTCAAGCACAAGTGACACGGCACCCTCTCCAATCACAAATCCTCCTCTTCTCTTATCAAATGGAAGTGAAGCTTCATCAGGGTTCTCCGATGTTGAAAGTGCCTGCATATTTACAAAACCTGCCACCGCCGACTTAGTTATTGATGCTTCTGCGCCTCCTGCTATGACAGCTTCCGCATAGCCATGACGTATCATCCTGACAGCCTCGCCGATTGCGTTAGAGCCTGAGGCACACGCTGTGACCGCAGGCATTGCACTTCCCCTGCAGTCATGCTTAATAGCAATCATCCCTGCTGCCATATTTCCTATCATCATCGGTATAAAAAGAGAGGAAACCCTTCTTGGACCTTTCTCTAAAAGCTTCGTATGCTCTACCTCGAAGGTTCCTATCCCTCCGATTCCTGTACCGAACATAACACCGAATTTTTCAGGTTCAACCTTTCCTTCTATACCGCTGTCCTCTACCGCCTGTGCCGCCGCCGCAACTGCAAGCTGTGCATATCTGTCCGTTCTTAATATCTCGTTTACCTCAAGATACTCCTTCGGTTCAAAACCCTTCACCTCTGCCGCAAGCTTTGCTTTAAAGCCTTCTGTATCAAAAAAGGTTATAGGCGCAATCCCATTTTTTCCGTTCTTAAGGCTGTTCCATGTCTCACTGACATTATTCCCGACAGGGGTTACCGCCCCTAAGCCGGTTACAACCACTCGTCTCCATTCAGACATATCCTTTTCCTCCTGGTTATCCTTTACATGTACACCTTCATGCACTGTAAACTGTAAAATATCTTCATATTCCTGATGTCACAATATAGCTACATGGCTATTCCGCCATCTACACGCAGCACTTCACCGGTCACATACTCAGCTTCGACAAGATACGCC